>Ga0123357_10002736_pt1 | contig 19873 bp, 19 predicted proteins | sample TergutEmb28metaG_FD_89873 | JGI IMG/M metagenome (GOLD analysis project Ga0123357, IMG submission 89873) | Embiratermes neotenicus P4 segment gut microbial communities from Petit-Saut dam, French Guiana - Emb289 P4 | ecosystem: Host-associated > Arthropoda: Insects > Digestive system > Gut ...
GGCGACATCATGCACTTTCGTTTTAATGTTTAATTAACAAAATATTAACCAAATGAAAAAGATTCTTTTAATATTTACAGGATTATTTATTTTGATGGGCGCTTATGCGCAGGATTCCAAAACAGCAGCCGGTAATTTAACAACCTATGTGAGTAAAGATACTGTTCAGGGTTGGAAACATACCGGACTAACAAGTCTTACTTTTGGGCAGACTTCGCTCCAAAACTGGGTGGCAGGAGGCAATAATACGGTTTCCGGTGATTTTATTTTTAATGCTTCCATGAACTATTTGAAAGGTAAAGTTTTCTGGGATAATAATTTAGTTGTAGAATACGGAACGGTATATTCTTCCTCTTCCGATTGGATGAAATCAGCCGATAAACTGAATCTGACTTCTATTGCAGGGCGTAATATTTCCAAAACATGGTCTGTTTCTGCTTTATTGAATTTTTATACTCAATTTGCCAACGGATATAATTATCCCGACAGGAGTAATTATATTTCTACGTTTATGGCTCCTGGATATTTAGATCTGGCATTGGGTTTTACCTGTAAACCAAATGCCAAATATTCGGTGTTCCTTTCGCCGGTATCGGAGCGGGCGACTTTTGTTCTGGATGATACGCTTTCCAACAGAAACACTTTTGGTATTGGCGCTGGAAAGAAAACGATGTTTGAAACAGGCGCTTATGTATTGGCGACTACAACTCAGAAAATTTCATCCAATCTGAATCTTATTTCCTCGCTGGATTTATTCACTCCCTACTCAAAAAATTTCGGACATATCGATGTGAATTGGGATTTACTTGTAAATTATAAAGTCAGTAAATTATTGACAGCCACATTAAATACTACGCTCCGGTATTACGAAAAAGAAGCGGTGAAAGTTCAATTTAAAGAAATATTAGGGTTAGGATTTACTTATAATTTTTAGGCATACAATTATGAAGCCTTTTGTATTTATTTTTTATTTTTTATTACTTATGATGACTTCTTGCCAATCAAACGCTCAGACGTACACGATTGAAACCAATCTTGGCAATATTCAGGTAAAGCTGTATGATAAAACGCCGTTGCACAAGGAAAATTTCGAAAAATTAGTCGCTGAGCAATTTTACGATAGCGTATTGTTTCACCGGATTATTCCCGGATTTATGATTCAGACGGGAGACCCTGTAACAAAGCCTGTTTCCAATAAGGATGGCCTTGATAACAAGAATTATACGGTTCCAGCCGAATTTGTTCCGGAATATTTTCACAAAAAAGGCGCTTTAGCGGCTGCGCGTTTCGGCGATGCCGTGAATCCGGAAAAGCGTTCTTCTTCTTCGCAATTCTATATCGTTCAAGGACGTACCTTTACTGATGAAGAATTAGACCAGATAGAAGAAAACCTTCACATTCAGTTTTCGGAATTTCAGCGGGGGATTTATAAAGCCATTGGCGGGACGCCTTTCTTAGACCAGAATTATACGGTATTCGGCGAAGTAGTCAAAGGCATGGAAGTGGTCGATGCGATTGCATCCGTCCCGACCGGAGCAGGCGATTTCCCGATAAAAGATGTTCGGATATTGCGAATCGTCAAAGACTGATCCCTGTGCTTTTAGACGACGACTATTTTATGAAACAAGCCTTAGCGGAAGCTGTAATTGCTTTCGATAAAGGCGAAGTTCCTGTGGGAGCCGTCATTGTGTGTGAAAGAAGAATCATTGCCCGTGCGCACAACTTAACCGAAACGCTGAACGACGTCACGGCTCATGCCGAGATGCAGGCGATTACGGCGGCCGCTTCTGTGCTTGGAGGTAAATACCTGATTGATTGCACATTGTATGTCACTGTCGAACCTTGCCCAATGTGTGCCGGCGCATTAGCATGGGCGCAAATCGCACGAATCGTCTATGGATCCGGTGATGAAAAACGTGGTTTTACGAAGCTGACTCCGGGCATACTTCATCCGAAAACCGTCGTCCATGCAGGCGTTTTAGCAGAAGAAGCCGCCCAATTGATGAAGCGGTTTTTTAGGGAGTTGAGGGGGGAATAATTTATAAATGAGATGCACTTCATGCGTAATCAATAAGTGATCTTAGAAATTTTAAAAAATAAAATATTTGCATGTCTAATAAAAACATAATATCTTTGTTTTTTATTCAAAAAATCTGTTGAAAACATATAAAATATGACAAATACAATTTTAGATTTAAAACCAGGTAACGTTTGGAAGCATTTTTATGCTCTGACACAAATTCCACGTCCTTCGGGACACAGTGAAAGAATTACCGGATTTGTTGAAAATTTCGGGAAGAGCTTAGGCTTGGAAACTACCCGCGATGCAGCCAACAATATCTGCATCCGTAAACCGGCGACTTCGGGCTATGAAAACCGGCAAACGATTATTTTGCAGTCTCATCTCGATATGGTTCCGCAAGCCGATTCAAACTTGAAATTTGATTTTACCAAAGATGCAATTCAAACGTATATCGATGATGGCTGGGTAAAAGCCAAAGGAACAACGTTGGGCGCTGATAACGGAATTGGAGTGGCTACAATGATGGCTGTTTTAGAGGCAACCGATTTGCAGCATGGCCCGTTGGAAGGATTGTTTACTACCGACGAAGAAACAGGTCTGTATGGCGCTTTGGCTGTTCGCCCTGATTTTATCGACGGTAAAATCATGCTGAACCTCGATTCAGAATTGGATGGAGAATTGTATATAGGATGTGCGGGAGGCGAAGATATAAGCGTTTCTTTTCAGTATGAAAGCGAGCCTGTTGCATTTAAAGAAGCGATTGCTGTTAAAATTTCTTTGACGGGGCTTAAAGGCGGTCATAGCGGAGTGGATATTCACTTGGGGCGTGCCAATGCCAACAAATTGATTTTTCGTTTACTGAAAGATGCAATGCTGAATCAAGGCGCCCGGTTGGTTTCCGTTCAGGGAGGTACGCTTCGCAATGCAATTCCTCGCGAAGCCTTTGCGACAGTTGTGGTTGATAGCGAAGCAAATTATCAAGGACTTCTATCGCTGGTCGATTCCTATCGCCATGTCTTTGTCGAAGAGTTCGACGGCATTGAAGACGCCATTGAATTGAAAGCCGACCGCCTGGCTTCTCCTGCAAATCTTCAACTGATTCCGGCTGAAATACAACGCAAACTGACGCATGCAATTGTTTCCTGCCCGAACGGAGTTGTCGGTATGTTTGCAAAAATACCCAATACGGTTGAAACTTCCGTTAATATGGCGATTGTGCAAGCCGGCGACCGGACAACCGAAATTAAGTTCTTCGCCCGAAGTTCGTCCGAAACAAAAAAACGTGCGATTTGCAGCAGCGTAGAAAGCGTATTTATCAATGCAGGCGCTAATCGAATCTCCTGTGAAAATGGATATCCCGGATGGAATCCGAATCCTGATTCGGCAGCCTTGCAAATTATGAAAAAAGTATTCGAGATGCAACGCGGATACACCCCTGAATTAGAAGTGATGCACGCCGGATTGGAATGCGGCATTATCTTATCGAATGTGCCCGGATTGGATACGGTTTCGTTTGGACCAACCATTCGATTTCCGCATTCACCCGATGAAAAAGTAGAAATTGCTTCCGTTCAGAAATTTTGGGATTATCTGACGGGGATATTGAAAGAATTATAAACTATAAATATAAAACTATGACAATTTTAAAAAAATGGACAATAGCCGTTGCAGTTGTAATGGTTGCAGTGCTTACATCTTGCCAAACAAGTGATCCGATTCTAAATGATCCTCCACAAGGGAACTACACAAATTTTTTCACGCAAGACTACACGGTATTTCAAAAGGATTGGAGTATAGAAACGTATGATGATGAGTCAGGTATGTATTACTATTATGAGTTTAATGAACCTTACCTCACCTCATACATTTACAATAACGGCGTTATGCAAGCTTTTTTATATACGGGTAACGGGAATATCAGCCCTCTACCTTTCAATGATTATTGGATAGATAGTACCGGTTATATGTACACAGAGCAAATCACTTGCGAATTTCGACCAGGTGTTGTTTCTTTTATCGTAAAAGCCAGCGACCATGCACAAGTTCTACCTCATTACCCTCGATATGATTTCAGGGTACGATTTGTGTGGTAATTGCAAAGTTAAGCGACTGTAATCTTTTCAATCATTGCCTCTAAGGCGCTTAGTAATCCGGCGGTATTTTTACCGCCGGCAGTAGCAAAGTAGGCTTGTCCGCCGCCGCCGCCTTGAATTTGTCTGGCTGCTTCTCTGATTATCAGGGAAGCGTTAATTCCTTTATTAACCAAATCGTCGCTGAGCATCAACGTAAGCGCCGGTTTTTCTTCATGCAGGATAGCTGCGGCAAAAACCATTTTTTCAGCAAACTCACCCCGCAATTGGAAGGCAATATCTTTCACCACTTCAGGCGAACAATGCCCTTTGATTGTGAACAGGTTGATTCCATTGACCGTTTGTTTCTCATCAATGATTTGCTTTTTTATTTGCCGGATTTTTTCTTTAAAAAATTCTTCCGCCTGTTTCTTCAATTCCTGATTTTCTTCAAAAAATTTACGGATTGCCAGCCTCAAGTCGGGCATGTTGTTGAATAGCGAGCGAACATCGTGAATTAAGTCCTGCTGCGCATAGAAAAAATTCTCGCAAGTTTCGGCCGATATGGCTTCGATACGGCGTACTCCGGCAGCAATCGAACTCTCGCCGACAATACGGAAAGTTCCGATACGTCCGGTTGAAGCAATATGCGTTCCTCCGCAAAGCTCAATGGACGAACCGAACCGGACAACGCGAACATCGTCGCCGTATTTTTCGCCGAAAAGCGCCATGGCGCCCATTTTTTTTGCTTCGGCAATGGGCGTGTGGCGCGATTCGTCGAGCGCTATATCTTCCCTGATTTTTGCCGTTACCCGTTTTTCTACTTCCCTGATTTCTTCATCCGTTAGTTTTTGAAAATGTGAAAAATCGAAACGGAGGATTTCAGGAGAAACATACGAACCTTTCTGTTCAACATGCGTTCCTAATACTTCCCGCAAAGCTTCGTGCAGCAAATGCGTTGCAGTATGATTACATTCGGTAGCCCGCCGCTTGTTTTTATCGACTTGAGCCAAGAAAAATTCAGTAATATCCGCAGGCAATGTTTTAGTTAGATGAACTGTCAGATTGTTTTCTCTTTTAGTATCGAAAATTTCAATAACTATATCTTTTTCACTTTTCAAGATTCCGCAATCTCCAACCTGTCCTCCCATTTCTGAGTAGAAAGGTGTTCTGTCCAATACGATTTGATAAAATTCCAGATTTTTTTGCTTCACTTTTCGGTATCGGAGGATTTGAGCTTCACATTCGTTTACATCATATCCCAGAAATTCAGGCTCGCCTTCTCTTATATTCACCCAATCGCCCGTTTCTACGGCGGCGGCATTCCGAGCGCGTTCCTTTTGCTTTTGCATTTCGGCTTCAAATCCTTTTTTTTCAAGTTCCAACTGATTCTCGCGCAAAATCAATTCGGTCAAATCCAGCGGAAAACCATAAGTATCGTATAAAACAAAAGCGTCAACTCCAGCAATCTGCGTTTGATGGTTCGATTTGGCTTCCTGAATGGTTTTATCCAATAATTTAATGCCATTTTCCAACGTTCGCAGGAAAGATTCTTCTTCTTCCTTCATTACTTTCTCGATTAACGACTGCTGGGTAATCAGTTCGGGATAAGCATCGCCCATTGTTTCAATCAATACCGGTAATAACTTGTACATAAATGCCTGTTTCCGTCCCAGAAAAGTGTAGCCGTAACGGACGGCGCGGCGAAGAATCCGGCGAATCACATAACCCGCTTTGGCGTTGGACGGCAGTTGCCCGTCGGTAATCGAAAAGGCAATCGTTCGGATATGGTCGGCAATCACCCGCATGGCAATGTCTTTCTTCGGATCTTTACCATATTCATTACCCGTCATTTTGCCGATTTCCGAAATAACCGGCTGAAAAACATCGGTATCGTAATTGGAAGTTTTTCCCTGAACAGCCATGCACAAGCGTTCAAATCCCATGCCGGTATCAATCACCTTCTTCGGCAAGCCCTCAAGCGAGCCGTCGGTTTTCCGGTTGAATTGCATAAAAACGAGATTCCATATTTCAATCACCTGTGGATGACTTTGATTGACTAAAGTTAACCCGTCCGTTCTCGTCCGTTCTTCTTCGGGACGAATATCTATATGAATTTCGGAACAGGGCCCGCAAGGTCCGGTATCGCCCATTTCCCAAAAATTATCTTTTTTATTTCCGTTTATAATACGTTCTTTGGGCAAATATTTTTCCCAGTACGAAGCGGCTTCGTCGTCGCGACTTAAATTTTCAGAAGGACTTCCTTCAAAAATGGTTACATACAGCCGGTTTTTATCTAATCTCAATACGCCGGTCAGGTACTCCCAAGCGTATTCGATAGCTTCTTTCTTGAAATAATCGCCAAACGACCAGTTGCCCAGCATCTCAAACATGGTATGGTGGTAGGTGTCGTGGCCAACTTCCTCCAAATCGTTGTGCTTCCCGCTTACTCTCAGGCATTTCTGCGAATCGGCAATTCGGGTATATTGAATGGGAACATTTCCCAGAATGACGTCTTTGAATTGATTCATTCCGGCGTTGGTGAACATCAGCGTCGGGTCGCCTTTGATAACCATGGGGGCGGAAGGTACGATTTTATGATTCTTTTCTTCAAAGAAATTTTTGAACGATTGACGAATTTCTTTAGCTGTCATTGCTTTATTATAAATATTTTATTCAAAATAATTTGCAAAAGTACGATAAATAACTTATTTTTGTGGCAATTATCATTAATAATTTGTGCCAATGAGTAAAATTTTTTTCCATTATAACCCAAAAACATTATCTTACGATCGAGTCTATGTTTCTATAAGTCAAAGGATTTGGATTGTTTGCAGACAATTGATTATCGGTATTGGAATAGGTGTTATTTTATTTGGTGTCGCTACTTACGCTTTCGATTCTCCGCGAGAAAGACAATTAAAAAAAGATAATAAACTTTTGCTTACCCAGTATGAAGTGTTAAATCGGCGTATTGCTGAAAATGAAAAGGTTATGTCTGATCTTCAGCAGCGCGACGATTTGCTCTACAGGGCGATTTTTAATGCCGACCCTATTCCTGAATCTGTTCGCCGTCAGGGATTTGGAGGAACCAACCGGTATGAATCCTTAATGAATATGCCTAATTCCGATTTGGTTATTTCAACTACCCGAAATTTGGATATAATGACCAAAGAAATTTATGTTCAGTCCAATTCGTATGATGAATTGATAGGATTGATTAAGATTAAGGATCAACGCATGAAGAGCATTCCCGCCATAGTTCCCATATTAGTAAAAGATAAAAAGCAATATTCATCCGGATTCGGTATGCGAATTCATCCGATTTGGCATGACTTGCGAATGCATACGGGAATAGACATTACTGCTGATGCCGGAACTCTGATTCATGCAACTGGCGATGGCGTTGTAGAATATGCTTCATGGAAAGGCGAATATGGAAATTGTGTTGTGATTGATCACGGTTTCGGCTACGAATCGCTTTACGGTCATTGCAAAGAATTGCTGGTACGACCGGGACAAAAAGTAGTTCGTGGACAAAAAATCGCTACTGTTGGTATGACGGGAGCCGCTACAGGGAATCATGTCCATTATGAAGTATTGGTTAAAGGAAAATGGGATAATCCGGCAAAATATTTCTTTATGGATCTAAGCCCGAAAGACTACGACGAAGTATTATTCATTTCCGAAAGTAGATAAACCAATGCGCTAATTTTGTAATTGGCTAATATGAAGTCTTTTAAACAGAAAAAAATTCAATATTCCATTCAGGAAGTTTCTAAAATGTTTAATGTAAACGCTTCCTTGCTTCGCTATTGGGAAAAGGAATTTGATTCTATTTGTCCGTCTAAATCGGAAAAGGGAACGCGGCAATACAGCGAACAGGATATTGAAGCTATCCGTTTAGTATATCATTTAGTAAAGGAAAAAGAATTAACCTTAAGCGGCGCTAAGCAAAAATTGAAAACCGACAAAGAAGGCGTCGCTCAAACTGAAGATATTGTTTATCGATTGAAATTTGTCCGTTCCGAATTATCGGCTTTAAAAGAAGAAATAGAAGCAATGGAAAAACACTTTTCGGATTTAGAAAATTGAATATATAAAAACATTATTTAACACACTTATTATTAAACCTATCCATTTTTGTGAAGTCTTATAATCGTATTTGCGTTTAGTGCAAAATACAATTATAACTTATAAAAAATAACCAATTAAAAATTTCAGTAAAATGAAAACAGTAAAGATTTTATCGTTGACATTATTAATGTCAGTTTTCTGTGTTAGTATGACATTTGCCCAGCAACAACAAGAACGCAAAGCTATTCCGCAAAAAGAACAAAAAAGCGCTCCGCAAAAAGGACAACAAGCAAAAGCAACTGCCGAAGAAAGAGCTTCAAAGCAAGTGGACACGATGAAGAAATCTCTTAACTTGTCAAATGATCAGACAACAAAACTACAAGCCGTTCAAACGCAGTTTATTAAAGATCAAGACCAGGCTCGCGCTTCAAAAACCGGCAACCAACAGGATTTGAAAGCAAAAAGAGATGCTTACGATGCTCAAGTAAAATCTATTCTTACTCCTGACCAATATCAAAAATATCAAGATCAGCGTTCGAATATGAAGAAAGGTACAGCTAAGCAAGGTGCAGCTAAACAAGGCCAAGCAGGAAACAAAGGCGCTAATCAGGGTAATCACAAGGGTAACTGGAATAAAGATAAAAAGGCTGAACAAACTCAGAACAATTAAAATACCCAATAACCAGGATTGGTATTAGAAAATCAGGGGCTGTCTCAAACTTTTTGAGACAGCCCTTTTAACATACATAAAATTAGTGGGAGGAATTATCACGCATTATATTTTTTTAATTTTCTGTTCCAAATTGCGGGATTTGCTCCTTTATTTTGTACTTTTGCGTAAAATTTATGAATGAATGAGTGGATTAACAAACGAAGCAAGATTCATTACCAATCAAATACAACGTCGCAGAACTTTTGCAATCATCTCGCATCCCGATGCAGGGAAAACAACATTGACCGAAAAACTGTTGCTTTTCGGCGGAGCTATTCATGTGGCGGGAGCCGTTAAATCCAACAAAATCCGAAAAACCGCTACTTCGGACTGGATGGAAATCGAAAAACAGCGGGGTATTTCCGTAGCGACTTCCGTGATGGGTTTTGATTATGAAGACTACAAAATCAATATATTGGATACACCCGGACACCAGGACTTTGCCGAAGATACTTACCGGACATTGACTGCCGTTGATAGCGTTATTATCGTTGTGGACATTGCCAAAGGAGTGGAAGCGCAAACTCGCAAATTGATGGAAGTATGCCGGATGCGCAAAACGCCTGTTATGATTTTTGTTAATAAATTGGACAGGGATGGTATTATGCCTTTCGACTTGTTGGATGATTTGGAACAGGAACTGAATATTCCGGTTCGTCCTTTGAGTTGGCCTGTTGAAATGGGACCTAAATTCAAAGGAGTTTATAATATTTATGAAGAAAAGTTAGACTTATATACTCCCAGTAAACAAACCATTACAGAATCTATTCAATTCAAGGACGTAAACAGTACCGACCTGGAAAAACACATCGGGGACAAAGAAGCAGGACAATTGCGTGCCGATCTGGAGTTGATTGAAGGCGTATATTCCGCTTTTGATGTGAACACTTACAGGAAAGGCGATTTGGCGCCCGTATTTTTCGGTTCGGCTTTGAACAATTTCGGCGTAAAGGAATTGCTCGATTGTTTCATCCGGATTGCTCCTTCGCCACGTCCGGTTCAGGCGGAAGAGCGGTTGGTTCATCCGGAAACGGATCCTTTCTCCGGCTTTATCTTTAAGATTCATGCCAATATGGATCCTAACCACCGGAGTTGCATTGCTTTTCTAAAAATCTGCTCCGGACGGTTTGAACGAAATGCCAATTACAGGCATGTCCGTTTCGATAAATGGATGAAACTGACTTCGGCTACTGCCTTCATGGCGCAGAAAAAGGAAACGGTCGATGAAGCTTTTGCCGGCGATATTATTGGCTTGCCGGATACGGGAAATTTCAAAATCGGCGATACGGTTACCTCTGGTGAAAATTTGCATTTCAAGGGATTGCCGAGTTTTTCCCCTGAAATGTTCAAGTATATTGAAAATGCCGATCCGATGAAAACCAAACAATTAAACAAAGGGATCGATCAATTGATGGATGAAGGAGTCGCCCAGCTTTTTATCAATCAATACAACGGAAGAAAAATTATCGGTACGGTCGGTCAGCTGCAGTTTGAAGTGATTCAATACCGTTTGTTGCACGAATATGGAGCGCAATGCCATTGGGAACCGCTATCATTATACAAGGCTTGTTGGATTGAAAGCGATTCGCCGGAGGCGCTGGAAAATTTCAAAAAACGAAAGTTCCAATACATCGCTATCGACAAAGAAGGCCGCGACGTTTTTCTTGCCGATTCTTCCTACCTACTGCAAATGGCGCAACAGGATTTCAAAGAGATTCGTTTCCATTTCACATCGGAATTTTGAAGGCTACTGTCTGCTCTGTTGTTCCACCTTTATTTCTAACACCACGCTTGCTCGGTTAGCCCTTACATCCGGATTGATTCCTATATTCATCAGAAAATCGCCCGAATAAGTTTTGCCTGCTTGCAATGAAGATTTTGTGTCGGGATAAAGATTAATCTCTGAAACTTGATACATTTTCTTGGCATCTAAGCCTTTCAGTTTGACGGGTAAAGCGCTGGATGCTTTATATCGGTTGTCAATCAGATAATTAAACATGATTGCCGAATTTTTATCAACATCCACATACATCAACGACGCTACTTTATTGGTACAGGGATCGGCTAAGCGGAATAAGTCGCCCTGCCAAATCGTTTGTTTGATCGTGTTGTACGTTTCTATCGCTTGACGACAAAATTGAAAATCTTTTTCATTCAGTTTGCTTACAACAAAATCAAAGCCCATTTTACCCATCATGGCAACATCTACCTTAAACTTCATGGGTTGTTTTCCCCAATCGGTTATGTGATTGCAGGATGCAATAGCCGGATAGAAATAGGAATTTTCCCATTGAATAAAAATTCGTTCGTAGGGATCGGTATTGTCGCTGGGCCAATATTCCGTAAAATATTGCAATATTCCATAATCCAACCGTCCGCCGCCGCCCGAACAAAGCATGATGGGAGTGTCGGGATATTTACTGCGAATGCGTTCCAGCACACTGTACAACCCTTTGACGTAGTCGATATAAAAATTGGACTGGTTTTTTTGCATTGGAGTATAAGCATTGTATATCACCGAGTTGCAATCCCATTTGATATAAGCTAAGTTTGGATTTTTGGTGAAAAGATTATCGACAATGCCATACACAAAATCCTGAACTTTCGGGTTGGTCAAATCCAATACCAATTGATTTCTGAAATAATATTCCTCCCTTTGCGGCTGTTTAATTACCCAATCGGGATGTTTCTCATACAGTTCACTTTTAGGATTAACCATTTCCGGCTCAATCCAAATCCCGAATTTGATGCTGTCTTTGGTCGCTTCTTCGATAAGCGATGCAACGCCATTCGGCAGCTTTGCTTTGTTTTCCTGCCAATCGCCCAATCCGGCATGATCGTCGTTGCGTGGATATTTATTGGCAAACCATCCGTCGTCGAGCAAGAACAAATCAACGCCCAGCTTTCGGGCATCTTTGAACAAACCTTTCAATATGGTTTCATTAAAATCGAAATAGGTAGCTTCCCAGTTGTTCAACAAGGTTAAGCGGTTTCCGGTTCCATCCGTTAACTTATAATTTCTCGCCCAACGATGCAGGTCTATGCTGGCTTGCCCTTTCCCTTTGTCTGAAAAAACAGATAAAAAGCAAGGCGTCACAAAATCTTGATTGGCTTTGAGAATGTATGCTGAAGCATAATCATTGATTCCGGCAATAATTCTCAGGTTATTTTGGTAATCCAACTCTAAATCAACTTTATAATTACCGCTCCATTCGATAGAGCAAAACAGCGTATTTCCTTCGTCTTCCGTTGCCGGCTTATCGAAAGAAACCATAAAAACAGGCGGTTGAAACAAATCGGGTCTTGTTCCCAGCTTGGTATCTAAAGTTTTAATCCCGTGAGTGATCATTGTTTCTTCGGGTTGCATTTCCTTTGCCCAGTCGCCGTGAAACTGACACAACCAATAGTTGTTCGCCCGCAAATACAGATTGGCGGAAGCGCATTTATCCAGCGTCACATCGCCTTTTTCATTGTGCCGGACAACGCTCCACTGTTCAATCACATTTTCTTTATAATACGCTTTATAATTCAATTGAACTGTGAAATCATATACCGGATCTTTCAATGTAACCCTGTATAATTTAATATTATCGCTAACTGTTTGTATATTTTGAGAAACGTACTTCAAGTCAAGCGACTTATTCCCGTCGAAATGCGTGACGCTGATTGCCGGTTCCAGCAGATTGCGCGAACCTGCCGGAGTATATGCCGAATTGATTAAACCGGTATAATCCGACTGGCGGTATTCATTGCTTATTTGCCAATACTCCTTTTCATTGCTTAGTTTTTTCCCGTAATAGATAAACTGAAAATTGTTTTGACGGTCAACCTGCAATACCATCGCATTATCTTTGGTTTCTATCGGGATTATAATTTGTGCTGCCAGAAAAACGGGAAGAAATATCAAGACAAGCGTCGAGAGACAAATTTTTTGAAAAGTTTTTGACCAACTTAATTCTGCTGTTATATGCTTCATAATTTCTATTCTTACATTTTCGACAAAGGTACTAAAATTTATGTATTATGAAAAAATAATAAAATAAAATTTAACTGTACGAATTTGTTTATTTGAAGAATATATCTTATCTTTGCGTCCCGATTTTAAGGGAGAAAATAAATAAACAAATAAATATAAAGTCATGAAGCGGACATTTCAACCTTCCAACCGGAAGAGAGTAAACAAACATGGATTCCGTAGCCGGATGGAAACAGCAAACGGTCGTAGAGTATTAGCTTCCCGCAGGGCTAAAGGACGGAAAAAATTAACCGTATCCGACGAATTTAACGGGTAATATCGCTAAAACAGGATATAAGAGGGAATAAATCATGAGTTTATTCCCTTTTTATGTTGCATCAATTCTTTTTTATTACTTTTGTGCATTGGCAAAAGATACGTTAAACATTAAATTAACCGGTATATATGAAGAAGCGGTCTATTTTAAAAAACAGTTACATCAGGAATTTGTTGGGTTTGATTCTTGTTTCTATTGTGTTTGTAGTTGCCATTTTATTTTGGCTGGATCATTACACTCAGCACGGGCAAGCAGTAGAAGTGCCGAATGTAAAAGGATTATCAGTTGAAAAAGCTGCGGTGTCTTTTACAAGTAAAAATTTAAATTATTCAGTTGTCGACTCGGTATTCATCAAAAATGCAGTTCCGGGAAGCATTGCCGAAACAACTCCTCCGGTAGGGTCGATGGTAAAAAAAGGACGAACAATCTATTTGAAAATAATTTCCTGTTTACCGCCATTAATTACACTTCCGGATGTAAACGATTTTCCGCAACGACAAGCCATAGCTATGCTTCGTTCGTTAGGATTCGAAAATATTGAAATAAAAATGGTTCCGGGCGTCTATACGGGGCCGGTACTGGGATTGGAAAGTAGGGGGGTTGCAATGAATGCAGGTCAGCCGGTTTCGGCCGATACGCCTTTATCGCTGCTGGTAAGTTCCGGCTCTGCCGATATTGTACCTGTGGATAGTCTTGTCGATTCGGAGGAAGTAAGCGCGGATGGATCTTGGTTCTGAAAAAACCATGGAAAGCTGGATTGAAAACATTGATAATTTCCCGGAAGAAGTCGAATCTACCGAAGATTCGGAAGATGAGCTTTATGAACATTTCCGTTTTATAGCCGATAAGGGTCAAAGTCTTTTACGAGTAGATAAATTTTTGGTTGACCGAATCGAAAGCGCTTCGAGAAACCGGATTCAATTAGCTGCCGATGCAGGATTTATACGGGTGAATGATAAGCCGGTAAAAGCTAACTACAAGGTTAAGCCCTGCGATGTGATTACGGTAGTGATGGACCGTCCGCGTCGGGAACTGGAAATTATACCTGAAAATATTCCACTGCGAATTGTTTATGAAGACGATGATGTGATGGTCATCGACAAACCTCCCGGGTTAGTGGTTCACCCCGGTCACGGAAATTATACGGGAACTTTAGTGAATGCAATTGCTTGGCGGATGAAAGACCGGCCGGATTTTGAATCCAAAGATCCGCGGCTCGGATTGGTACACAGGATTGATAAAGATACTTCCGGATTGTTGGTTGTGGCGAAAAATCCCGATGCGAAAACCAATTTGGGAATACAGTTTTTCAACAAGACTACCCAACGGAAATATGTAGCTTTGGTGTGGGGAAATGTTAAAAACGACGAAGGACGAATCGAAGGAAATCTCGGTAGAGACCCGAAAGATAAGATGCGGATAATCGTATTTCCGGATGGCGAAAGCGGAAAACCGGCAGTTACTCATTATCGCGTGCTGGAACGGCTGGGCTACGTGACCTTAGTCGAATGCCGGCTGGAAACAGGACGGACGCATCAAATACGCGTTCACATGAAGTACATTGGGCATACTTTGTTTAACGATGAACGTTACGGGGGAAACGAAATACTGAAAGGGAATAATCACGCAAAATATAAACTGTTTATCCGAAATTGTTTTGAGATTTGTCCGCGTCAGGCGTTACATGCCCAAACACTCGGATTTATTCATCCTAAAACCGGAAAGGAAATGTTTTTTGAAAGCCCTCTCCCGGAAGATATGAATCAACTGATAGAAAAATGGAGAAATTATGTGATATGAAGAAAAAAATTGCTGTTGTCGCCGGAGGCTATTCCTCCGAATTTGACGTTTCGCTCAAAAGCGCACAAGGAGTGCGGTCGTTCATCGACCCTGATCGTTACGAAATATATATTATCCTGATAACCAAAGAAAAATGGATTGTTCAACAGGACGAAAAAACAGAAATTCCAATTGATAAAAATGATTTCAGTTTTACTCAAGCGGGGCGAAAAGTTCATTTCGATTTTGCTTATATCACCATTCATGGAACTCCGGGAGAAGACGGCCTTTTGCAGGGATATTTCGATATGACGGGAATCCCGTATTCTTCCTGTGGCGTTTTAACATCTGCATTGACATTCAACAAATATTTTTGTAAGCAATTCTTAAAGCAATTTGGGGTAAAAACTGCCGATTTCGTTTTTTTACGTCAAAACGACCAATGGGATTCTGCAACTGTCCAATCGAAATTAGGATTGCCTGTTTTTGTCAAACCGAATGACAGCGGCTCCAGTTTCGGCGTAACGAAAGTAGCTTCGGCCGACCAGTTGCAAACAGCAATAGCCGCCGCGTTTGAAGAAGGAACGGAAGCGCTTGTCGAACGCTTCCTGTCGGGAATGGAAGTGACTTGCGGATGTTACAAAACGAAAGAAAAAACAACGGTATTGCCAGTAACGGAAGTAGTCAGTAAAAACGAATTTTTCGATTTTGACGCAAAATACAATCCCAACAGTGTTGAAGAAATCACGCCTGCCCGTATTTCCGCCCAATTAACAGGCGAAATTCAAGCGCTGACTTCCAATATCTATGATTGGATTGGAGCAAAAGGAATTATTCGCATTGATTACATTATCTCTCCGGAAGGCGAAATAAACATGCTGGAAGTGAACACAACACCGGGAATGACAGCTGCCAGTTTTATCCCGAAACAAATCGCAGCGGCAGGTTTGAACATCAGGGATGTTTTCACTGAAATTATTGAAAATGAGTTGGATAAAAAATAGCACTATGGAAAAAAATCCGGAATTTGACGACATTCGTCCGTATTATGATGATGAAATAGCGCCTGTCATTGAACGATTATTAGATAATCCGCAATTCAAAGAGACCGCGCGCCTTATGTTGCCGGATAGAAAGTGGGAACAAGTAGAACAAATGCTGCGTACTTTCACTACCCGGAGGGATTTTCAACACAAACTAATCAAGGGATCTGTTTTTGGATTACTCGACCGGACGGCATCGGACGTTACTTGCAGCGGTTTGGAAAATGTATCAAAAACCGCAGCTCACACCTATATTTCCAACCACAGGGACATCGTTTTAGATGCTTCTATCCTGTGCATCCTGCTGGCAGAAAACGGATATGATACGGTTGAAATTGCGATAGGAGATAATTTGCTGTTGGCAGACTGGATTAAAGACATTGTGCGGCTGAATAAAAGTTTTATCGTTAAGCGCAACTTGCCTATGCGTCAAATGCTTGAGGCTTCCATCCATCTCTCGAAATACATCCACTTCGCTATCAGGGATAAAAACGAATCGATTTGGATTGCTCAACGCGAAGGCAGGGCAAAAGATTCAAACGACCGCACGCAAGAAAGCGTCTTGAAAATGCTGGCAATGGGCGGTAATGGAAATTTTCTGAAAAGTTTGATGGAATTGAATTTGACGACTACTACTTTTTCGTATGAATACGATCCTTGCGATTATCTGAAAGCTAAAGAGTTTCAACAAAGGCGCGATAATCCCGATTTCACCAAGACGCGACAAGATGATTTGCTTAATATGCGCACCGGATTGTCGGGATATAAAGGCAAAATTCATTTGCAAATCGGGCGACCGATTAACGCTTCTTTACTGAATTTAGACGATTCATTGAGTAAAAATGAATCAGCATCTCAAGTGGCTTCGATCATTGATAAGGAGATTTTTCGGAACTACAAATTTTTTCCCATCAATTATATTGCATACGACCGGCTTTGGGGAAAGGATTTTTTTAAAGACAAATACACTTCGGAAGACATAAAGAATTTTGAACAATACATTCAACAGCAATTGGATAAAATTGATTTGCCGGATAAAGATATTCCTTTTCTGACGGGGAAGATGGAGGAGATGTATGCTTATCCGGTGAAAAATAATTTCGTACAAACCGCATAAGCCCATAAAACACCACTCAAAAATAAAAATTTGCACTTTTTTTGCAGATTTCATTTTTTATTGTATCTTTGCCGATGAAATATAAAATCTAAGTAAACAATGTTAATAGAATTCAATGTAGAGAATTTTCTATCCTTTAAAGACTTGACAACACTTTCAATGGTTGAAGTAAAGTCATTTAAAGAACATAAAGCCAGCCATATTATCATAGATACGGGAAGCAATTTAAATTTGCTCAAATCAGCCATCATTTTTGGTAACAATGCCAGCGGAAAGAGTAATTTTCTTGAGGCTCTGGATTTTATGAAGATGACTGTTTTGAATTCGTTTAGAGACGCTTTACTTGGAAACAATGAAAAAGCGTTTCCATTAGAAAAATTTGCTTTAAACTCAAAAACAGGAAAAGAGACGAGTTTTTTTGAAATTGCTTTTATTCAAAAAGGGGTTAAATATCGTTATGGCTTTGAATTAGATTTTGACAAAGTTGTTGCCGAATGGTTGTACCACACAACAAGCAAAGAAGTTTATCTTTTTAAAAGAGACCAACAAGACATTGAAATTAATAAATCTGCTTTCAAAGAAGGACTTGGTAAGAAAGAAGACGTTAAAGAAAATGTATTATTTCTTTCATTTCTTGCGTATCATCAGAAATCAGAAATTTCAAATAGCATAGTTCAGTGGTTTATTAACTTAAAATTTATAAATGGTATCCTCGACCGTGGACACAAACGTTATACAATTGATAAACTTAAATCTGACAAACATTTTTTTAATTGGGTTTTACATTTTATCAAATATTTAGAAATAGTCAATCTTTCAACCACAGAGGAAGATGTAAATGATATTGATTTTGAAACTTTGAAAGAAAAACAAAAAGACGAGGAGATTGTCAATCTTTTAACAAGTATGCAAAAAATACAATCCAAACAGCCTAAAAGAGATCAATTAATCACTTATCATCGAATATATGATGAAAATAATGTATTGATTGATACAGTTCCTTTCAATTTTGACAAACAAGAATCCGAAGGAACAAAAAAATTACTTTATTTGCTTGGACCTTGGTATGATGCGTTGCGCAACGGAAAAGTTTTAATTATTGACGAACTTGATTCGCGTTTACACAGTCATTTGACTTTGCGACTTATTGATTTCTTTCATCAATTCAACAGTAGCACTGCTCAACTTATTTGTGCAGTTCACGACACTTCTTTGTTAAACAAAGCAATTTTTAGACGTGACCAAATCTGGTTTGTAGAAAAAAATCAATTCGGAGCATCAGAGTTGTTTTCATTGGCAGACTTTAAAACAGACAAGGTTAGAAACAATTCTGCATTTTATAAGAACTACTTAGAAGGCAAATATGGAGCAATACCTTATTTTGATTTTAATGAAAAACTAAATGAACTTTTGTATGAAAAAAGGGAAGCAGAACAAATTTAAAGAAAGGAGTGTTTCTTCCTACAAAAGGGAATCAAAAGGCATTGAAACAAGACAAGGCAAAAAAATACCATTAATAGTTTTAAGTCTTAAAGATTTTGACAGAAATCAAGGGCAAAGTTTTGACGAATGGGAGGAGGAAAAATTATTAGCTCTTGCTGTAAGCAAACTTAGAGAGGTTTGTCAATTAACTGTTGGACAAGCAACATCCCAACAAATTATAAAACCATATACTAAAGTTGGTTTTCCTCCAGAATCAGAATTTGAACATCCTAAGCATGTTTTACCTGACGTAATATGGTGTTCAATGCACATTCAAGGAAAAGAATGTGTGATTGGATATTTTGAAGACAACATTTTCAATATAGTTTTCCTTGATAAAGACCATCAATTTTGGATAACAGAAAAGAAAAACACCTGACTAAGAAGAGAACGAACGCCTAAGCTGGATCTCGGCGACCGGGATGTGTGTATTAATAGTTGATTAAAAAGATATAGTTAATATATGAATAAATGTATTATTTTCTGCCTCCTCCTCGCAACCGTCCTTTTTTCCTGCGAAAATAAAACCGTCGATTACGGCTTAGATACCTATTACGTTGAACTCGTAACCGCCCAAAACGGAAACGAATTTTTAACGGACAAAGGGATTCTACTTGTTGCGACCCCTGACGGAAACCAGAAGACTTACACGTTGGGCGACAGGGTTTTGTTGAATTATACCCTGCTTTCAGCTTCCTCCGGCGATAACTATTCCGTGCGAATAAACGGCTCAGCTAAGATTCCATTAGGGCAGTTGGCATTAACGAATGATTCCGTTATCCGGTCGTCTTCAAAAGAACCGGTTTTGTTAGAAAGCGTTTGGTTAGGAAGCCATTACCTGAATATGCAATTTTATATCAATTACAAATCGCAAACGCATAAAATCGGACTGTTAGCCGATTCTACCCGATTGGAAAGCGATACGCTCCGGCTGTATTTCATCCATGATACAAACAACGATCCTCCCGGTTATCCAAGTCATACTTGCCTTTCATTCGATTTGAAAGATGTGTTGGGAGACCCCGGAAAAGTCCGCCCCATATCGGTGCAAATCAATACCGATAATTATGGGGATAAAACTTATCGGCTACTGTAAACTGTTAACTTCATATTCAACGGATTGCTTGAAAGAAAAAATTGATATAAAAGCGAGTCGAAACTCGACCCTTGATTTGTTGTTATTTTAATAGGAGCATCCGTCCAAATCGTATAGATTGCTTTATTTTTATCCTGACTGTTAAAAGCGCCGGAAATATAAACATTAGTTACAATAATAGTA
>Ga0123357_10002737_pt1 | contig 19872 bp, 10 predicted proteins | sample TergutEmb28metaG_FD_89873 | JGI IMG/M metagenome (GOLD analysis project Ga0123357, IMG submission 89873) | Embiratermes neotenicus P4 segment gut microbial communities from Petit-Saut dam, French Guiana - Emb289 P4 | ecosystem: Host-associated > Arthropoda: Insects > Digestive system > Gut ...
GACCCGAACTTCCTGCAAACCTATACCGGCGACGCAACTTTCGCTCCCGACTTCACCGATCTGAATCAATTCCGCGCGGCGCGAAATTACTCCGGCGCAGCCGTTGTCAATACACACCCCAACGATTCTTTCTCTATGACGGTCGATTATCAGGGACTGGCAACGAACCGGAACTATACCAACGGCCCACTCGGACCGAGCTATCAGTACGACGGCATGACCCACACGGTGGGTTTACGCCTCGACTGGCAGGTCGGAAAGTACCAGATGATCACCGCGGGCCATGAATTTGAAAACGAGAATTCTTACAACGGCGATGTCGAGCCGGACCCGGCCAATTCTTTCTCGACCAATGCTACGCAAAGGAACCAGGCCATCTACGTGCAAGACCAATTGCACCTGATGGACGGACGCCTGCAACTGGCGGGTTCCTATCGAGGCCAGTTCTTCATCCTGGAACCGCAGACCTTTACGCCATCGGATCAAAATCCTTACAGCGGAATACCGGTGAGTTCTCCGCCTGCCGCTCACACCTATGACGTTTCGGCAGCGTATCTGTTCCCGCAATCGGGCACCAAACTGCGTATGCATACAGGAACCGGCTATCGCGCACCTTCGCTCTATGAGCGGTTCGGCTCGTATTACGGCTACGGCGCCTCCTCGGCTTACGGCTATCCCGGCCTGAAGCCCGAGCGAACACAAGCGGTAGATGGTGGAATCGATCAGACCTTCTGGAATCGCCGTGCCGTGGCATCGGCAACCTACTTCTACACCCGCCTGAACCAGACGATCATCTTCGACAGTTTTCTGTACCTGAAGCCAGACCCTCTGAACCGTCCCTACGGCTACGCAAATTCCAGTGGCGGCATTACTCGCGGCGTAGAGGCAAGTTTTGCCGTCTCTCCAATCCGTCAGTTGAACGTGCTCGCGGCCTACACCTTCGTCAACGCTCGCGAGGCTCAACCGCAAAGCCCCGGCATCTACCAGACCTTCGCAATTCCTGACCACCAGTTCTCACTGCTGGCAACCGGACAGGTTACGCCTAAACTGGCTGTTGTCTTTGGTACGGTGCTCTCCAGCACATACCTGTCGCCTGTTTTCAACAATGTGACCTACATGAGCCAGGTCTTCCGCTTCGACGGCTTCCGCCACGGCCAGGCGGGCGTCAACTATCGGATGCCGATGGGCGAAAAGCGCGCCCTCAAGCTCTTCGCCAATGTCAACAATGCCTTCAACCAGTCATACTATGAGAGCGGATACCGCACGCCAGGCGCTACGGCGATGAGCGGACTGCAATTTGATTTCTGATTCTGATGCCACGAAAATCTCACCTGTGGTTTTTTTCGATTCTTCTGTGGACGGCAGCCGCGCTGGCGGCGCCGCCCCAGAGGATCGTTTCGATCTCTCCCAACCTGACGGAGATTCTCTACGGACTCGGCGTCTTTGACCGGGTCGTCGGCGTCTCCGACTACTGCACCTATCCGCCCGAGGCGAAGTCGCGCGTGCGCGTCGGCGGGTGGTCGAGTCCCAACCTTGAACGAATCGTCAGCCTGCGTCCGGACCTGGTTGTCCAGACAGTAGGACAAGCGCCCACGCTCGCCTATGACCTGAAGCAGGTAGGCATCCCTACGCTGACGACGCAGAGTATGACGGTCGCGGACGTCTTCACCGCCATCGACGAAGTTGGAGCAGCGGTCGGCAGGCAGCGCGAGGCGCAGGCACTGATCGCTTCCACAAAGGCGTCCATCGAACGAGTGCGCAAGCGCACCTCCAGCGCGGCGCGGCCTGCTGTGATTGTGGCCGTAGACCGCTCGCCGGGGAGTCTGCGCGATCTTTATGTCGCAGCACAGGGCAGCTATCTTGCAGAGCTGATCGAAATTGCCGGTGGTCATGTGGTCGCGCCGCCCACCCGCAGCGGATACAGCAAGATCAGCAAAGAAAAGCTGGTCGCGCTCAATGCGGACGTGATATTGGAGTTGCGCTCAGGCGATCTCGGCCTGGATGCGCAAAAGGCGAAGGCCGACTGGCAGGAGCTTCCGGTATTGGATGCAGTCCGGAACGGCAGGGTCTACGATATGACCGAGGACTACATTCCGCACAACTCGCAGTTGATTGCGCGCACCGTGGTGCTGCTGGCGCATACGCTGCACCCGGAGATTCCGCTCGGCGAACTGGAGGGGCAATGATGCCGCCGGTCCTCGAAGCGCGCCGCCTGGGATTTGAGTACACCCCTGCGTATCCAGTCATCAATGATCTCTCGGTTTGCATTCAGGCTGGAGCCTTGTGCGCCTTCATTGGCTCCAACGGCAGCGGCAAGTCTACGCTGATCCGCCTGCTCGCTGGAGTGATGAAGCCAGATTCCGGCGAGGTGTTGTTGCACGGCCGCAGCATGGAGAAGACTCCCCGGCAGGAGGTCGCCCGGCGGCTGGCCTATGTTCCCCAGACCTGGTCGATGGTGTTTCCTTTTACGGCTCTGGAGGTGGTGCTCACAGGGCGGAGTCCGCATCGGCCTCCCTTCCGTCTGGAAAACGAGCACGATCACGCCATCGCCATGGAAGCGCTGTCGCTCGTAGATGCGACGCACCTGGCCGAGCGGCCCGTCACCGCGCTTTCGACCGGCGAGCAGCAACTGGTAGCCGTGGCCCGTGCGCTGGCGCAGCAGCCCGAGTGCCTGCTGCTCGACGAGCCTTCCGCCTCGCTTGATCTTCGGCACCGAGTGGCACTGATGCGCTCGCTGGTTCGCCTGCGCGACACGCTGGGACTGGCGATCTGCGTGGTCACGCACGACCTGCACCTGATCGACAGCGCATTTGACCGCGTGCTTGCGCTTCGTGGCGGACAACTGATCGTGGATGACCGCCCGGAGAAGGTGCTCAACGATTTCGCGCTGGCAGAGGTCTACGAGGACCGGAGCATCCGCACGCGGACCGTCGAAGGAAGGACGCTCGTATGGTGCGATTAGCTACAGTCGTTCCCCGTCGAACCAGGTCGATTGGCATTCGGCTCACGCGCGCGATGCTGGTTCTTTCGCTGTTGCTGGTAGCGGTCGCCATCGGCTCGGCGTGCTTCGGAACCGAGCCAGTCCGCTTTGCTCAGGTCTTTTCCGATCCGACCATGCACACACTGTTCTTCGATCTGCGATTGCCGCGTGTATTGATGGCGGCGATGATCGGAGCTTCACTGGCCATCGTGGGGGCCGCGCTGCAGGCGCTGTTCCGCAATCCGCTGGCCGACCCGTTCATCCTCGGCGTCTCTGGCGGCGGCACTGTTGGCGCAAGCGTCGCCATTGCATTCGGAATCGACCGCGTCTTCGGCGGAGTTCCGTTTCTCTTCCTCTCCGCATTCCTGGGTTCGCTGCTTGCGGTCTTTCTCGTCTACCAGATCGCCCACACCGGACGCGCGATTCTACCCGGAGCTCTGCTGCTGGCCGGGGTCGCGGTTAACCTGATCGCCTCGGCAGCCGTGATTACGATTCAGTTCCTCAGCGCTCCGAGCCGCGCGCACCAGATTCTGCGCTGGACGGCAGGGAGCCTCGACATCGTTGGCTTTGCAACCATCCGGCACATGGCGCTGTTCCTGATTCCCTCCTGGATTGCGCTGCTGGCGATGGCTCAAAAGCTCCACCTGCTCGCCATCGACGAAGACACGGCCACGACGCTGGGCGTCAACGTAAGGCGAAGCGAACTCATCATTCACCTGCTTTGTTCGCTGCTGGTTGCGGTCACGGTCGCGGTCGGCGGAGTGGTGGGCTTTGTCGGGCTGATCGTGCCGCACGCCATCCGCCTTCTCTTCGGAGAAGACCTGCGCATCGTGCTTCCCGGATCGCTGCTGCTGGGAGCGTCCTTTCTGATCGCCGCCGATACCGTGGCGCGCACCGCGCTTGGTTCGACCGAGCTGCCAGTGGGCGCGGTGACGGCGCTTCTCGGCGGCCCCGTTTTCCTGTTTCTGCTGCGTCGGCGTCAGCGGTACTCCGCACTATAGCCGAAGACCCACGGTTGCTAAAGGCGAATAATGTAACCTGCTATTTTGGATTATCGGTGTAGTCTTCTGTCAGGGAGGCAACGAATGTCGTATCTGGGAAAAGAGATCAAGAAGCTCGGCTTTGGCATGATGCGATTGCCGCGGCGCGGCGACAACATCGATATCGAGCAGGTCAAGCAGATGGTGGACCGCTTTCTCGACGCCGGGTTTACATACTTCGACACGGCATGGGCTTATGTCGGCAGCGAGGACGCTATCCGTCAGGCGCTGGTGGAGCGGTATCCCAGAGATTCTTTTCAGCTTGCAACCAAGGTTGCTGCATGGATCAAATGCAATAGCAGGGATGACGCTATCGGACAGTTTGAGGCGTCTCTACGTGAGACGGGCGCGGGTTATTTTGACTTCTATCTGCTGCATAACCTTGGCGAGGGCCGAACACGTTTCTTCGATGACTTCCGCATGTGGGACTTTGTTCAGGAGAAAAAGCAGCAGGGTCTCATCAAACATATAGGCTTCTCGTTCCATTCGACGCCGGAGGAGCTGGATGCCATCTTGGACACCCATCCCGAGATGGAGTTCGTGCAGCTTCAAATCAACTGGGCGGATTGGGACAACCCCGCGATTCAGTCCAGAGCCAATTACGAAGTGGCGCGCAAACATGGAAAGCCCGTCATCGTCATGGAGCCGGTCAAAGGAGGCGTGCTGGCAAATCCGCCGGAGACGGTAGCGGAGATCTTCCGCAAACAGAATCCGGACACTTCCAGCGCGGCTTCCAATGCAGCCTCTAACGCATCCTGGGCGATTCGTTTCGCAGCGAGCCTGGAGGGTATCGTCACGGTTCTCTCTGGCATGAGCAACCTGGAGCAGATGGAGGACAACCTCTCCTATATGCGGCATTTCACGCCTCTGTCCGAAGCGGAAAAGCTCGCGCTCGGAGAGGCGCAGAGCGCATTGAACAGCATCCCGCTGATTCCCTGCACCACCTGCGACTACTGCGCCAAGGTCTGTCCCAATGACATCGGGATATCAGGCTCCTTTACCGCGATGAACCATCTGACGCTTTATCGAAATGAGGCTGCCGCTCTTCAGCAGGAAAAGATGCTGGTCGCCAACCGCGGGAAAAAGCGGGCCAGCGAATGCATCCAATGCCGCGAATGCGAACAGGTCTGCCCTCAGCACATTGTCATCGCAGAGGAACTGGCCCGTGTCGATAATGTCCTGGGCCGTATTCAGGCAAGCGGGGGAAATTATTTCAAACTATAGTTGTGCCGCTACCGGATAGCGGTGGAGCTGCCTGCGCGCTGTTTGTGGAGAACCGCATTCGTCTCCGCCAGCGCCTTCTGACAGCGCACGGCCCGGAAGCTGTCCGCTCCGTGGTTCTGAATCGTTGCAGGACAGGCGCGGGAGAGATAGGGATACGCCTCTGAATACCTCTTTAGCTGGACCAGACAACTGCCCAGCGCCTCTTCAGCAAATTCGCGGCTGCGATGTCCTTGGGGCAAGGTCTTCGTCAATATCTGAACAGCCTCCCGCAACACCGGCTCTGCCTGACGCGGCTCGCCGCGGCGAAGCAGAATGTCTCCAAGATTGACCTTCGCCTGGCCGATGAGATAATGCCCTTCGGGAAACACTTTGCTATAGATATCCAAAGCACGGCGCACCAGCGCCTCCGCTTCCGAGATGTCTCCGTATTGCTTAAGATAGCCGCCCAGGTCATTCATGTCCGCCGCCGTTTGCCTGTTCATCTCGCCATTCACTTTTATGGAGAGAGCCACTACCTTGCGAGACCACTCGATCGCTCCGTCATGGTCTCCCATGGCATTGCGCAGTTTGGCCATGAGATACATGGTGTTCAGCGCGTTGGGATATTGTTCGCCTTCGGTGCGGCGGAAGATATCGAGTGCCTCGTTCACCTCCGTCTCCGCCTCCGTGTACCGTTTGAGATCGACAAGCGCGTTGGCGTGGACCGTCAGAGTGTCGGCAAAAGCCAACTGAACATCATGTGTATGCTCGACGTTTGGCTGGCGATAGACCTCGATGGCTTCGCGAAGGAGCGGTTCGGCTGCTGCCGGATCTCCTTTTATGCCCTGAATAGCTCCAAGCCCCTCCAGGGATGAGATCAGCGGCCTTGGGTTCCGCTTGACGAGCTGCTCACGCAAGCCAACGACCTCCCGAAGCAGCCGCTCACTTTCTACGAGGTTGCCAGTATCGCCGTAAACCCCAGCCAGGTCAGATTTGGTAGTGGCCTGGTCAACCTCAGGAAGATGCAGAACCTCCTGCTGAATGCGCAGGCTTTCCTTAAGCTGATCGAGCGCCTGATCGTAGAGATCGAGCGAGCCGTACACATTCCCCAGGACCAGCATCATGTGGGCCTGCACCTCGGGCTGGCCGGCAAGCTCGGTCTTGACCCGCTCCGCACCTCGATCCAGAGTCTCCCGCAAGGTGATCTGCTTGCCTTTGGCAACATCGGGACTGGCATCGGTAAACAGCGACTCAAGAAACTTAGCGGTCTGATCGGCTTTGTTCCGTTCGCGTTCGGCGTGATCGCGCTCGTGAGCAATTCGCCGTGCCTGGACCGTCATGGCGAGCGCAAACAGAATCAACGCCAGCAGCGCAGTCGAACCAGCGATGACAGCGCCCCGCCTTCGCCGCAGGAAGCGTCCGGCGCGATAGCGGAAGGTACTCCGCCGCGCCAGCACCGGAACATGTTGCAGGTATCTCCGGATATCATCCGAAAGCTGCTCGACGGAACCGTACCGCGCCGCAGGCTCCTTGCGCAGGGCCTTCATGATGATGGCGTCGAGATCGCCCGTGAGCTCGTCGGCCAGCTTGCGTGAAGAAGCCGCCGCGCTTGGCTTCGGCGGGTCCACGGTACAGACTACGCGGTGCAGCTCCTCGTACTGTGTGCTCGTGAGCCGCTGCGCGGGAACTCCCGTCAGCATCTCATACAGAATCATGCCCAGTCCGTACACGTCGGTAACCGTGCTTACGGGCCGCCCGTCCACCTGCTCGGGACTGGAGTAGCGCGGCGTGAAGGGACGAAAAACGCTTGTGCTCCCGTCAGCCGAATCCTGCATCTGTTCGCTGACGATCTTGGCGATGCCGAAGTCCAGCAGCTTGGGAGTTCCGCTCTTATCGACCAGAATGTTGTCGGGCTTCAGATCGCGGTGAACCACCAGATGCTGATGAGCGTACTGCGCGGCAGAGCATATCTGCTGGAAGAGCTGGATGCGCTCATGAAGCGGTTTTTCTTTACACCAGTCGAGCAGCGGTTCGCCATCCACGTAATCCATGACCAGGAAAGGCAGCCCGTCCTCGGTCACGCCGCCGTCGAGCAGGCGGGCGATGTTGGGATGATCGAGTCCAGCCAGAATCTGGCGCTCCTGCCGGAACCGCTCGGCCAGCGCCGAGTTGGCCATGCTCCATTGCAGAACCTTGACGGCGACGCTCTTCTCAAAGGCTCCATCGGCGCGTTCGGCCAGATAGACCGCGCCCATGCCGCCGTGACCGATCTCGCGCACGATGCGGTAGGCTCCCGCCATGCGGCCAGCCCAGGGCTTGCTCTGCTGCCGCATGTCGTCCACGGCGCGGACTACCATGCCGGTGATATCCGGAGCGTTGCCACTGGCTGCCAACAAGATCTCCACCTGCGTGCGCAACTGCTCATCGCCGCCACAGGCAGCCTCAAGGAAGCGTGGCCTGTCTTCGACAGGAACGCTCCGGCATTCGTGGAACAGCTCTTCCAGACGTTTCAGATCGCTGCTTGACATGACCCCATCTCGTGGCCGAGCCATGCCTTGGCGAAGTGCAGATCCCGGTCCACCGTGCGAACAGAAGTTTCCAGATACAGGGCGACCTCCTCAATGGAAAGCCCGCCGAAGTAGCGCAGCTCGACCATCTGCGCCATGCGCTCGTTCTGGCTGGCCAGCCGGTCAAGCGAGATGTGAATCTGAAGGATGAGTTCCAGGTCCGTATCCACCTGCGTAATCGCAGCAAAGTCTTGCGGCGAGACGCGCTTGGCGGCGGCGCGGCGGCGCGCATGTTCGACCAGAATATCGCGCATGGAGCGGGCCGCGATAGCCATAAAATGCGCTCGGTTCTCGCACTCCGGGGCCGCGCCCTGGTTGAGCCGCAGATAGGCCTCGTGCACCAGAGCCGTAGGCTGAAGCGTGTGATCGGGGCGGTCCCGGCGGAGATAGCTTGCCGCCAGGCGGCGCAGCTCATCGTAAACCAGCGGCACCAGTTCTTCGTAAGCCCGCTGATCTCCATTGCGCCAGGCTACGAGCAGCCTGGTTACATTCTTCGGGTCGTCCGCCATCTGTCCTTCGTTCGACATCGCAATTAAGTGCGCTGGAATTGCCATCAGATTACACTCCCTCCGGTCTAGTTGGCAAAACCAGAGAGCATGGATGCGTTTAAGGTAAATTCAACAAATTGAACCGGTTGCACTTTTATTTGCCTTAGTCGGCAAAAACCTCACTGAAAAAATTGCGAAAACCTGCTTTTTTTCGTGGCGTTAAATTCCTCCGGAATGCGGATTAACCAGTAGAGGAAAAAATCTTCTTATCGCAACGGAGACGTTCCTAAGGCGCGCGCCAGGACCATACGCCTTCTTTCTAACCCGATTTAACAAGCCGTTTCTGCGGAGAGTGAAATGAAGAAGAACGTTCTGTGGATTGTAATGACAATCATGGGCATTACAGGTGTCGTGATGGGATGCCATGCAGATGGTCCAGCAACGGATCAACTCGCGCAGTTGTTGAAGGACGGCAAAGTCAAGGAGTACACACGCTGCGTGGCCGAGGACCAGAAGCTGGGGATCGAAGCGGCGCGAACCATTGTTCCCGCTGGTTGGACCTGCCAGGGCCAGGTGACGTGGAATCTGCAGAGTGGAGTCGCTCCGGCAGTATACGAGATGTCAGCACAGTCGCCCGACAAAAAGGAATCGATCCTTTATTTTTCGACGATGGCATTTGAGGAACCGCGTTTTGCGCAAATCGGAATGATGAATATGCAGCAGGCGCAGCTCTACAGAGAAGGAATGCAGACCGATAGCGGCAATCCCATGTTGAAGCTGATGTCGTCGTCCGATTACACGGTTTACATGCTGAAAGGCATAAATCTCGGCCTTCAGAACATCCGTGTTATTGAAGTAAAACCACTCAGCGCCGAAGCTCAGGCGGCAGTGGATAAGAGTGTGCAGGATTTTTCCGCGATGATGACACAGGCCTCCAGGTCAATGCCGGGCTCATATTTCCGCGACGTGAAGCTGGATGCTCGCGTAGTCGTGTTGTCGGCGACACGGAACGGCAAGCCGTGCAAGTTGGCTGTCTATGCCCCCATTCTGTCATATATTCGGGGCATTCAGAACAACGGAATGCACGTGGAGAATCTGCCCTGGACCGTTGCGCGCACTGCGATTTACTCCGCTGAATCCGATGCCTATAACGACGAATCGATAGCCGTTAAGTTATTTGCGGCCAACTTTGTTACAAACCAGCAGTGGCAGGCTTCCATCGATCAGGCCATCAAAGAAATCGGAGAGAAACGTGTGGCAGAACTCAGAAGACAGGGTCAGGCGGCGGTCCAGCGCATCCAGCAGCAGGCGCAGGCTTATGCCAGGATCAACAAGCAGAACTATGACAACACGGTCGGGGCTTCAATTCAGCATCGCTCGGATGTGAACTCGGCGGTCCTGGGCGGATGGGACGATGTTATCTCCGGCGTAGAAAACTACCGCGCTCAGGACGGCGGCGTCCTGAAGGTGGACCAGAACTTCGATCATGTGTACGTCGGCAAAACCAGCGGGAAGATCTATACAACGCAGGGCGTGAAACTGGATTCCGACCGTTACACGCAACTACAGCATATTCCGCTCAGCACTGTGCCGTAGCAAAAGGATGGCGAATGATGAGGAAGGACAGCGCATTCCCCCTCAGCGCCTGACCGTGGTATCTCCATACTTTTATATCCGGCGATACCTCAATTGAGCGTACAGGCGTGTGCGGTTTTCTCCGCACACGCTCTCTTTGTATTGACCTGTCAGTTTGTCAGCACGATCGTCACTACGCTCTGGGGAGGCAGGTTGACTCCTTCGCTGACATAAGGCCCCAGATTGTTCCACCGCTCGCCCGAGCTGATGTTCTCGGAGAACGTGCTGCGATACATCACCGACGAGGTGTACGAGATGCCGCTCAGATCGAGCGCCAGCCCGTCGGCCGTGCTGGTGGATGTATTGATCGCTACGATCACCGTGGTCTTCTGGTCTGGACTCTGGTAGACGCTGACACGCTCGTCGGGATTGTCTACCGTAGCGTTATAGCGCACGTATCCAGGCTGTACGAAGAAGCTATAGTGCTTGAGCGCGTAGTAAGAATCGTTGTAGGCCCATCCGTGCGGAAACGCCCAGGTCGAGGGATCGTTGGCTGGATTGTCCACGTAGAGCAGGCCCTGCTGATCGGCTGCCTGCGTGTTGTCCGCCGTCAGCGTGCCGGGCCAGAACGCCGCCCAGTAGAAATAGGCGTTGTCGTTGCCGTAGACCAGCGCGTTGTGTATGTTCCACGCCGCGTAGAAGCCCGGCGTTGCGTAGTACTCGGTTTGAAACTTCAGCATGGACGAATATGTGTTGTTCATATTCGTCAGGGCAGTAACTCCGGTGTCGGGGTTTTGGCCGATGTCCGCGCCATTCCCATCCGTCTGGCACTTCGCGCACACGTTGTAGAGATGATGAGCCAGGCCATCGACCTCGCTTAGATTATTGAGCGCGCCGACAAAATCGAGAAATCTCGTGTCGACTGTATTGTTCTCCGGCGCGAGCATCTTCGGCGGATTGGGCATGGCCTGCTGCAACTCGTTGTACACCGCGTCGAAGGCGAGATTGTACCCGGCGTAGTTAGTCCCGTTGTAAGTCGCCTCGGTCGGATTGAAGCGGCAACTGGCATAAGTAGCGGCCCAGTCGGGCTCGTTCTGAATCGAGATGTACTCCGGCACTACAGGTGGAGTCTGAAGCGCATAGGCAGCCAGCGCTTTGGACCAGTACTGCGCGAAGCCTGCATAATCGTAGCCTCCGCCCGCGGCCTGCGACAGAGTTCCAACATTCCGGATACAGCCTCCACTTGCATTCGTATCGGCAGAGGTGCATCCGTTCGCGCTATCGTTGCTCTTCAAATACGCGGGCGGTGAATAGGAGGTCATCAACAATGTAAGCGGAGCGCCATGCGCAGTGTTGGCAGCATCGACTATCTGGCTTGTGTTGTTGTCGAAGTTGGTTTTGGTGTTGTCGAACTGATTTCTTATCCTGAGGAACGTAAGTCCGAGGCCGTTGGCCGGACCCCAGAGCGCGTCGGTGATCTCCGACCTGTAAGTACTGTTGAGCAGGTAGTTGAAATCGAAGTTAACAGCCGCGCCAAATCCGAAGATCGTCTGATTGGAGGCCGTGAGGTCGAACGTGGCGTTCGCGCTGATTATGACCGGGTCGCTGATCGTCACCGGAACCGCCGCGGAGGTGCTGCCCGCGCAACTCGCATCGCCGCTATAAACCGCTGTGATCTGGTGGGTGGTGCTTGCAGCCAGAGTAGTCACCTGCATCGTGGCGGAGCCGTTCACAAGCGGAACCGGATCTCCCAGCGCGCTGGATCCGTCCATAAAGGTTACCGTGCCGGTGACCGGGCTAGTGCTCGATACCGCCGCCGTCAGAGTGACGGGAGCACCCGGAGCCGCCTGGCTCGGAGAGGCGGTGAGCGACGTCGTGCTCGCTATGCCGCTGATCGCCACCGAAACCGCCGCGGAGGTGCTGCCCGCGTTGGCCGTATCGCCGGTGTAAAACGCCGTGATCTGATGAGTGGTGTTCGCGGTCAGAGTAGAGATTTGCATCGTAGCAACGCCATCCACAAGCTCAACCGGAATCCCCAGCGCTGTAGACCCTTCGAGGAAGGTTACCAGACCGGTGGCAGTGCCGTTGCCCGATACCGTCGCCGTCAGAGTGACGGGAGCACCCGAAGCCGCCTGGTCTGGAGAGACGGCAAGCGACGTTGTAGTCGCGGGCCGCGAGTCCACAGGGGTAGTCGAGCTGCATCCTGTCATCAGACCCATTGTGGCAATGCCCACGAGCAGGCAGGCTATCCAAAGACTATTTCCGTAAATCGATTTCGCTCTCATAATTATTGCTGGCCTCGGCATCATGCAACCTCCGGTTAAGTTCATACGTTCTGGCCGCTCCCTCACATGGACGGAGTAACATCGGCGGTTCCCATCTTTCCATCCACAGCGTCGCGCACGACGAAGCGAATCCGCTTCGTTCCCCGCGGGACGGCGAATGAAATCTTGAATGTAACGTCCTGCGTAACATCGGCAGGAAGCCGTGTAGCCAGCTCCTGCGGAAGATGGCTGAGGACACGGTCGCGCTCACCGAAGCACGCCGTCATCACTGTAACTTCAGCATGGCTGACGCCATCGGGCGCGGCCAAATAACTGAGCATCTTTGCCGGTATCTTCAGCTCGTAGCCATCCTTAACGGCGATGGCCTTGATCTCGATGCCGTTGTAGACTATCTTGTCCAGCGCGGCGTGGGTGAGGTCAAAGGCAAGCCTGGCGGTGCTTGGCGCAGGCGGCTTCTCTTCGAAGACGCGCTGCGGCTCCACGTAGTAGCCCGTGCGCGTGTTGGCGGCGAGCCCAGGACGGTCGATCTCGATGCGGATCTTGCGCAGGGCTGCCGGATCGTCCGAGTGGTTGGTCGGCGAGTAAACCAGCGTGAAGTAGTTCGATCCCTTCTCGATAGCTCCGGCAATCAGGTGGTCCACGTCGTTGCGCATGGAGTAGGCAAAGCCTCCGGTAGCAGGCGCGAATTGAACGAAGTTAATGTCGTTGCTGAAGAGCTGCTGCGTACCGGTCTCGCTGGTGGCGTTGCTGAGGTCTGCGGGCGAGATGACGTCCGGATCGCTCGTGTCGAGCACGCTGGTCACCATCAGGCTGGGATCGATCACGTTGAGCGTCACGCGCGTGTCGAGCAGAATCTGGGTGGCGTCTTTTACCGCCTGGTTCAACTCGTCGGCGTAGTCACTGTTAGCGGCATCGACGTCGGTGCTGATCGAGGGAAAGCCGCATCCCACCCAGATGACGTTCTTCCTGCCCTTGATTCCGCTGGATGCCTCGGCGATCTGCATCAAGGCTCCCAGCGCCGACGCCATCCGCTCGCTGGCATCGGTGGGACTGTTCTTCATCATGCGGAAGGGATAGTAGGGAAAGTGTTTCTTCAGCGCGCCAATCAGGTCATCCCGGTTCTGGGTGTAGTCGTGAATGACATCGAACTTCTTGTCGTTGACGACCATCAGGATAGTCGGCTGAAGCAGTTGCGCAGGCTGGCGTTCCAGATACTTGTTCATGGATTCGCGGGCAAAAGCCATGTCCTCGAAGCGGGTGTTCAGCTCGTCCAGAACGAGAATCGTTACCGGAGCATTGCCGATCCTGGTAACGTTAGCCGACGAGGTGACCACGGGAGCGCTGGCCGGAGCCTGATGTCCCTTGGGCGGAGTAAAGCTCCGGATCACCTGCGGCGCATTGTCTTCGTAAACTTTGAAGTCGTCACGCTTGAGGTCCGTGATGACGTTGCCTTTCTTGTCCGTCACCACAACGTCGAGCACGACCTCGCGCGCCGTGACGTGAAGGGTCGTAATTTTTTCATCCAGGGAAGGGCCCGCGGCCTGAGCGCGGCCAGTGACTCCCGCCACGACCGCCGGAACCATCGCTCCCGTAAGAGCGATGGTCCGGAGACGTGGGCATGGGAAATGAAGATACATCGTTTATCGCATCATCCTTATGCTTACTTTGTCACAACGTTGATGGCGACGGATGTAACGTGCGTGATGGACGGGGTTGACGTACCCTGCCACGTAGCTATGACCTGTACCAAAGCCGGTCCAGGCTGAGTGATGATGCTGTTCTTATCGGTGTAGCTGCCGCCGCATCCGCTGATGAATCCGGCAGCGCCCAGGCCGATGCTCATGACCGCAAGCAGGCAAAGCGTCCGGTATACGCCATTCAGCCTGCGGCGTCCGACCACTCCAGCGAACAGCAATCCAGGCAGGAAGATCGCCGCGAACGTGATGCCAGCCTTTCCTGAAGGCATCCTGTTCTCTGAAGTAATCGTGGCCGGAGTAGAACCCGCGGTCGATATCTGCAGAAGAACGTTCTGGATGCTTGTAGGAGGGTTGAGAGCGGGACTTATGACAATTCCATTCGTGGCCGTGACGTTTCCACTGGTGTAACCGACCGTCTGAGGCGTAAACGCACACGTCGCATTAGGCGGCAGACCCTGGCAACTGAAGCTCACCGTACCCGTGAAGGTCGGGCTGGCGGTCAGCGTCATCGGAATGTTGGCGGTTGAGCCTTGCTGAATCGTTGCGGCATTGACGGAGGCGCTGACCGAAAAGTCCGCAGGAACGGCCATGATCGGATAGCTGGACGAGCTGTTCGCCTGGAAGTTGAAACCGCCGTTGCTGTTGACAGCAGGCGTGTAAACGGCCGTGGCGTTGATCGAGCCCGTCGCGGGCACGGTCACAGAAACATTCGCTACTCCGCCGGATAATGTCCCGGTTCCCAGAACGGCGCCGGTGTTGCTGTCCGTAAAGGTAACCGTACCTGTCGGAGCAGGTCCGCCAGTGCTCAGCGACGTTACCGTTGCCGCTAGCGTCACGGAGCCGCCCGCAACCTGGGACGTGGGATTCGTGCTAAGCGTAATCGACGTCTCTGCCGGAGCGATGGTCAGCACGGGAGGGTTCGCTACATTTAGCGTATAGTTGTCCACATCCTTGCCTGTAAGCGCCGGAACCAGCGTGTAGCTGCCTGCGTCCGGAGGATTCAGAGCTCCGGCTGGCAGCACGAACGTAAGCTGGACATCATCGTCACCCACCAGGCCCGTAAGCGAGCCGGTAATGACAGGCACCTCGGCTCCATAGACAGCGCTCGGCGAAGCCGAGCCGTCGACAGCACCGGTAAGTGTAGCCGCAGCCACCGATACACTGGCGGTCGAGGACGCATTGGTGTAGACATTGATATCGTCGCTGGCGAAATCGACGGTCAGATTATGCTCGCCGGCGCTCGGTGTGTAGGGAATCGTGCCCACGCCGTCGACCATCTGAATCGGTCCCACGGGATTCCCAATGCTATCGGTCATAGTCACCGAGCCAGCGGCAGCCGTTGCCACCGCGCCGCCAGACCCCAGCGTCAGCGTCGCCGTAATGGTCAGGCTATCGCCGTAGGTAAGTGGTGGAAGCGGCGAGGGTGTCAGCACCAGCGTCGGCGTAATCGCGCCAGTAACGGTTGCGTTGAAGGTCACGGTGGGCGTAGCCATGGCGTTGCTATCGGTTGCCGTCACGGTGAAACTTCCCTGCGACATACCGGCGGTAATGACCGGAGCCGTAGCTATGCCGCCAGAGTTCGTCGTGGCCGTGACCGTGGTCAGGCCTCCGGTGAAGGTAGCGCCCGTGGCCGTTCCGTCCACGATGGTGAAGGTAACCGTCTCCCCGGAAACAACCGAAGCGGGAGTCTGGTCATCGGTGACCTTCACCGCCAGTCGCGTTGCAAACGAACCCAGCGGATTTGTACTCTGGCCGTCGCCTGCGCTGATCGTCACATCCTGCGGAGTGCCAACCGTGTTGGCGGCGCCCGTAAGATTGACCACCAACGTAGCCCCATCCGTGTCGGTGATAGTAGCGGTACCCGTCGTAGCGCCGTCCGCTGCGGGAGTGAAGGTTACGCCGATCACGCAGCTATCGCCGGGATCCAGCAGCTTCGTGTCCACGCAGGTCATGCTGGGCCCCGGCGCAAACTGGGTTCCAGTGCCGTCGTCGGTGAATGCCACCGCTCCGCTCACGGTCAGGGGCTGGTTGCCGATGTTCACCAGCGTGATCGTCTGCTCGTCGCTGGTGACGCCGGTGTTGACCGGATCGGGGGTGCCGAACGCCATCGTCGACGTGGAGGCGGTCACCATAGCAACGTAGCTGTTAAGAGAATCGGCGATGTAGTAGTTGCCCTTCTCATCAACGGCGATGCCGGACGGCGTGCTCAAGGCAGCGTCCATCGCGCTTACCGGATCCGTAGCGGTCGCGTAGACCGTCGATCCGCCGCCGCCGATCTGCGTAACGACGCGCGGCGTGGCGCTGCTCGCCGAACTGATCCGATTGACGATGTCGTTGCCGACGACATAAACGTTACCCGCCGCATCGGCTGCAAGCGCTGCCGGAGCCGTCACGTTCACGGACGCGGCCTGAACGCCATTGGTGAACTCGATGACCTTGTTGTTTCCGGTGTCAGCAACGTACAGATTGCCCGAAGCATCGACCGCGACGCCCGTAGGACCGCTGAATCCCGAAGCCACGGTTGTAAGCGCGCCCGAGTAAACGCCGAGCTCGCGGACCACGTCGTTGCCCGTGTCGGCGATGTAGAGATTGCCTGCGCCGTCAACGGCAAGTCCGGTAGGACCGCTCAGCACGTCGCAGGTTCCGGGAACCGCAGCGGTCACACCCGTATTCGCGCTGACCTCCTGAATGCAGCCGGTGCCGTTCTCTGCGATGAACACGTTGCCTGTCGCATCGACCGCAACGCCCATGGGAGCATCAAGACTTGAGGCAATCGCAGTGGCCGTGGTTCCACCGGCAGGAACCATGCTGACCGTGCCGGTCGAGGCGTCGGCAATATACAGGTTGTCAGCGCCATCGAGCGCCACGGCGGCAGGCTTGGTCAGAGTCGCCGTTACGGTGCCCGCCGCTCCGGCATAGGCCGAGATCGTGCCCGGCGCAAGGGCCATGGCAGAACCTTCGCCGACGCCATAGACGCCTTGGTAGTAGTAGTTCGTGCCGTCGTACATCACGACCCGCGCGGTGCGCAGTCCGGGAGCCATGGGCTGGAATTGCACCTGCCCCGTCAAAGTCTCCCACTGAGTCAAAGACACCGGCAGCGATGTGACCGCCGTTCTCACCGTCGCAGCCGACGTTGACGGCAGGTTCGTGGTCATGGCCACTATGGAGAAGTCTGTTGCAGGATCTGTCGTATAGTCCTGTACCGTGACTCCCGCCGAGGCGGTAGCCTGCACGTTGATACCCGGCGCTATGCTGGCCGCGCCGTTACCTGTTGCCGGTGCCACAACTGCAGGCAACTCTGGAATCGGCTGCGTGTATGGCTGGCCAACAGGAACCTCGCCGAATCCATTATTCATGGAAATAACTCTGTAAGCACCCGAAACTGCGGGAGCCATTCCGACAAGAACCTGGCTCCGGTCCGGTGAGACCTGCACGGCTTTCATGCCGTTCGCTCCGGAAGCGACCGCGGCGCTTCCGTTCACGATTCCGCCCGAGGTGAATCCAGTTCCGGCGACTGTGGTGATGTATCCGTTCGTGTCCACCTTCCGGACCGCGCCGTTCGTGCTGATGTACAGATTTCCTGCTGCATCCAAAGCAATGTAGTAGGGAGCATTCAGCGAAGTTGCAGGGCCTATGGCTAAATTGCCATCTCCAGCCGTTGCCGCAGTTCCGTTTCCTGCATAGAGCTGGATTTGGCCTGTTGGAACATCACCAACGTTACTGGCAGCATCGCTAAAGGAGGTGAGATCGGGAACAATCTTGTAGACCTTATTGCCAGGCCCGTCGTTGAGATAGATGTCTCCAGCGGCATCAATGGCCAGTATGTTCAGTCCTGTGAAGGAGGCCGGAGTGATAAGTACGCCTGACGCTGCGACTGAACTACCGTCGGTTGGTATAGCACTGCCGCCGACTACGCCCGCATACCTGACGATCTGTCCGGCATTAGGGCCGGTGAGAGCATATATATCAACGAAACTGCTGGTAGCAGCACCAGAAGGAGTCTCCGCGATAAACAGATATTCGATACCAGAGGGATCGACCCAGTAGGCCAGGCCCCTCGCCGTACCCAGATGAACCGCAGCACCAGCACCACTACACGCACCCGTACCCGGCATCCAGGTATAACCCAGAGCGGAGTAGGTGGCGTTTCCCAGGCATCCGCTTCCGACAGCCGTCGAAAGACTCCCGTCTGTGCCAACCTTGCGGATACGATAGGTGAGCGAATCGGCGATGTACAGGTTGTCGCTCTTGTCGAACACAAGCTGATACGGTTGATACAGCATCCCGCCAGATGCCGTAGCCGAGCCCGGACCGCCGCCGTCACCGCACGTTGCAGATGCTACAGCCGCAGTAGGCGTTGCTGTGTTGCACACCCCTCCTGTGCCCGCCGGCGTGCTGCCTGTCGTGGCCACGGTTGCATAGGTGCCTTGACCGGCATAGATCGTGACTTTGCCGGAGGGGTCCACCTTATAAACCGTACCGGCCACGAGGTTACCGACGGTGGAGGTGGCTTGCCCGCCGTCGGCGAGGTAGAGATTCCCCTTCGAATCGTAGGCCATTCCATCGACCAGCACCGGCTGGAAGGGAGCGCCGTTTAGAAGCAGAAACCCGTTATTCGCAGCCGTTCCAGGTGAGTTGATGATCGGCACATACTGCGCGTCCTGCGCTTGCGCCGTCGTCACTGGCAGCAACAACCCGGCCACTGCGATCAGCAGCGCCGAAAGGACAGCATTCCATTTTCCAAATCTCGTTCTGAACATGGTCACCTCTTGTGATTTCCTATATCCTTTACAACTCGTATTTCGTTCCGGAGACTCGCGTCCGCCGGAAAATTCCTCAGAAGTAATACTTCGCTCCAAACTGTATCTGTCGCATGGACTGCCAACTGGAGACCTTGCCGTAGTTGGCGTTGCCGAAGCCCATGGTTACGCCCTGCGGGTTCGGGTGGTTGGGCAGATTGAAGCTCTCAGCCCTGATCTGGAGCCGCTGCCGGTCTCCGCGCTGGAAGTTCTTGAACACGGATATGTTGTAAATCTGATATCCCGGCAGGCGAACGCTTCCCGGCTTTTCATTTCCAGGCCGGAACGCTCCGGGAGGAACACTGGCAAAGGCATCCGTATTGAACCACGTTCCGATGGTCTGATGGGGCGCATTCTTGTTGGGATTGGAGATCATATCAGGCCGCCCCTTGGCGTTCGAGACCATGATTCCCTGCCCTGCCGCATCAACATTGCTCACCACCACCGTGTCCTGGAACCCGGAGACGACCTGGAAGATACCCGACATCTCCCATCCGCCCAGCACCTTCCCGGTCAATCCCCGCTGCTTGCGGAAGAATGGGAAGTTGTAGATGAACTGGCCGGTAAGCACATGCCGCCGGTCCATCTTGGGAGTCGGTCCCCACTCCGACTTGAGGTCGAAGCGGTTCTGCGGATCGGTCTGCTCGTTGGCGTCGCCGCTGTTGGACATCGCCTTCGACCAGGTGTAGTTCACGACCATCTTGGAGCTCTTGCCAAGACTCTGCCTGAGCTGCACCTGGAGGCCGTTGTAGTCTGCAAAGTAGCGGTTGCTGATGTATTCGAGCGCGCTCCAGCCCTTGTAGGGACGGATCAGGTTCAGATAAGCCGTCTGCGCCGACCCGATTCCTCCGTTTGGATTGGCCGCCGATGTGGTGGGGATAGGAGAGATGCCCGCATCCACAAAAGCGCCCGGCAGCGGCTGGTTCAGGTCTTCCTCCCCTTGCAGGTGCTGGGTGTTGTTGCCGACGTAGGCAATATCGACCATCGACTTGCCGAACTGCCGCTGAATGTCGAGGCTCCAGCTCTGCGTGTAGGGCAGGGTCCACTTCTGCACCTGCCCGTTGGCTCCGCCAATAGCATCGGTCAAATTGGGAGCGTCGAAGGATATCGGCATGGAAGTCATGATCGGCTTCTGCACGTAGGCCGGATTGCCGTAGATCATGTTTCTGACCTGGAGCAGCGTCGTCTGGTTGTAGAAGATTCCGTAGCCGCCGCGCAGCGTGGTCTTGCCGTCTCCA
>Ga0123357_10002738_pt1 | contig 19865 bp, 10 predicted proteins | sample TergutEmb28metaG_FD_89873 | JGI IMG/M metagenome (GOLD analysis project Ga0123357, IMG submission 89873) | Embiratermes neotenicus P4 segment gut microbial communities from Petit-Saut dam, French Guiana - Emb289 P4 | ecosystem: Host-associated > Arthropoda: Insects > Digestive system > Gut ...
ACATCTAATGCTCCTGATGATGGGCGTATGCGCCCGAAACATGTCGAGCTAAGAATACATCAATAAAATTACCTAGTTGCATCAAGTTGGCATTTCACTTTATTTCATGAGGAAGATGCACGGGCTATCCTCTGTGCATATGCCAATACATTATTCTTGCAATGCAGGTTCATTCTTTGACATCCGTTGTCATGTAAGTTAAATGATAATGTGGAATCGATTAGATTTTTTGTTACTGTAATTCCGCCTCCTATATATTAATTCACATATTTTTGAAGGTAAAATCCGCCAAAGAGCCAAGCCATAAATACTATTCCAAGACAAATTAGCATATAACAGACTACACGATGTATTATTATTATTATTATTATTATTGACAGTTTTATAATCGGCAATTTTCTGCTAAACTAGCATGTTAATAAATAAGAACCGAATTGAGCTGACTGGAAATGAACTACTTTTAATTACAAATGAAATCAACAAACATTAGGAAGCACACCATAAATATTATTGCGGGTCAAATCAACAAATGTTGGAGATGCAACACAGTAGTGACTATAAAAGACAAGTCCAAAAAAATAGAACATAAACTACAGGAAAGAAAATAAAAGAGATTTACAACGAAAATAATATTCTACGGATCTCACGTAATGTGCTAATTACATGAAAAAGGACATCAAGAAAAGAAAATCGATAGTAATAATAATGTAATAATGTAATGAGAGAGGATACAGGGAAAACCTCAACTATGCAAATTGCAGGATAATGGTAGATTTTATTGAGGGTAGGTTTTAATACGTACTTGGAATTTCTGTACTGAAAACTTTAATTTTAACCGTCGCGATGCCAATGAGGATGACGGCAAAGTCAAAAAGTGTGCAACTAGTAAATTTATGCGTGGTGCATCTGACAGAAAATATTACCATATATTTTAATATTAGCTAGTTTATTATGTAGCGTCCCAAGCGTGAAGTGGGCCACTCACCTTCATCGAGGGCCGTGTTTAAGAACGCCTTCAGGGCGTTGCTGTTAATTTAAGCAGGGGGCCAACTCTACCTTGACCTACGTTGATCGGCCGGATGTTAGCCTAATTTGATAATGCTAAGCTTTAGCACAGCCAATCGCTCGCCACAAATGGCATTATTGCTAAAAGTAACATCGATTTGTCGCTGTATGGCAACATCTAATTGTAAGGAACTGCTCTAAGACAATTCGAAACTGCTTTGAAACAACAATCGATATTTGACCGAAAACTGTCAAACCTTAAGGTAAACCAAGGACTTCCGTGGACGAGTACTTAATCTATGAGGGCACATTATATTCTACGCGTATTAAGTCGACGTAGGCCTGCTCTCGATATTGCTGTTGTAAAGACGGTTCGATCCGTTCCGGATTCCCTGCACACTGAGGGCCCCGCGGTATGTGAAAGCGACGCCTGCGGCTACAGATGACATCAAAGAGATAATCACTTCGCAGAATGCCAGATGCGAGAAGGAATCCTCACCAATGTTAATATGTAATAGATATCGGGTACAAGGTGGGCTAACATCAATGCGACTAAGAGGCGAACAATGGTGGACACGCGTAATCCTTCAAAGCACAGTTGTTACGATATGTATCTACTTGATTAAATATTTAAAATAAAATCTTCGTTTTACAACATTGGTTTCGGATGATTCCGAGGAAAACACAGCAAATATTTCCCTAAAGAGCACTGGCCGATCGTCATGTCAAGACAGGAAGTGTGCTTTCTGTGACGCAGAATCCTAATTCCCAAATATTATTTGTATGTTAGACTTACAGATTTAAAAGTGTTACGTAGGGTTTCCAATCCGCATACACACGCCCCAGCGTTGTGTGTGAAAGTGCTTTGAAATTTCCCTCAGACTTTCCGATGTTGGGCCGATCGAAGGAATCTTCTAGTGAGCGCAATGGTGCAGGAATGGTGCAGGGAAATTGTGCGTCAACGGGAGAAGGGTGTGACTCTGCTGCCTAAACACACTTTCAAAGCACACTTCACGCTGTAAATTGACCCATGTAAAAGTACATGAATTGAAAGACACCCATTTGTACTTTGTGAGTGGATGCAGTAGAACGTATCACATTCAATTCCGCCTTGTCGTGCAGGAAACTAAGACGCGAAAACATCTAACTTTTTTTTCAGAGATTTTGCTAAGGAACTGGGCAGTAACCCGCACGAGGTATCGGCTCTCTCGCGATATGACTGCGCGTCACTGGGCAAGTGGTGCCCGCCTTTTCGAGACATTGCAGTTGTTTAATTTTCAATGGTCGACGAACAGAAGACGTGTCTTAGCGATTATGTGTGATAAAAGTGACATCGTTCCCTGAAACTCTTAAAATGAAGAAGTCACATTTTGTTGTACAAAAACCGGTTTATTTCCTGTCACTGGGGTGAACACTGTCACGTTGTACCGTTACCTTTACATTCAAATGTTATCTTAAAATTTTGGATAATTTAACTACTCATCGCTGACCAAAGCTAAAATGGCGATTCTACGCGTGAGAGACTTCAATTCGGAATCAAGTGCTGCTTTTTGTCGACGGACTAAATTCCAATGATCTCAGCTACGCTTATATATCGCTACATCAGAAGCGGCCCTCAGAATTGGTGAGGTTATGAATTTTGAATTGGTTTCGTTGAGTGGCTCGTCGCCCTTCGTTCTGAGAATTCCCAGTTCGCTCGAATATGCCGATAGAAACTAGAGTGGCTTTTGTCGAAATAAAGTGGGCCAGCTTTGCGAATAAAATTTTGTAAGTTTTCTCACCAGCCCGCGTGTTCCATACATCTATGCATCATCAAAGCTCACATCACCGATACTAATTAACTAGCTAATTCCATGGAGCAGATTTGTTCTTGAAAAGCTACTAGTTCCTCAGCTACTCAAGAAATTCTCCGCGTTCTATGGAACCGGGGATGCATTACCACATTTACCTGTCCTTATCCTGAACCAGATCAATCCAGTCCATTTCTCCCCACTCCCAGATCTTGAAGATCCATTTTAGAACTAACCTCCATCTACGCCTAGGTCTTCCAAGTGGATCTTAGCCTCAGGTTTCCCCACCAAACCCCTGTACGCACCTCTCAAATTCTCCATACGTGCCACATACACCGCTCATTTCATTCTTCTTGTTTTGATACCCCAAATACTATTTGGTGAGTACAGATCTTTCCAGTACCGTGTTGGGAATGGTCTGGAGCTACACCTCCGCTACAACATTGCCTCCCCTCTGTGCCTGCGTCGGTATGTCATGGAGTGACCTTTGCCATTATAGGTCATAAAGCTCCTCATTATGCAGTATCTCTACCCTCCTGTTACCTCGTCCCTCTTAGGCTCAAAGGCAATTTTCAGCACCTTATTTACAAACACTCTCAGCCTATGTTCCTCCCTCAATTTGAGAGACCAAGTGTCATACTCATACAAAAAAAACCGGCAAAATTTTAGTTCTGTATATTCTGAGCTATATGTTTTTGGATAGCATACTGGAAGATTCTCCACCGAATTATAGCAAGCATTCCCTGACATCCCCTTGCTAAAACTCACTGAAGACCAGTGTCAATTCAGAACGTAATGTATTAAGTTGCCATTACCACACATGACTTGAATGTCAAGATGATGCAAAGGATCACAAATTGTTAGTTGAAGCAACGTTGTATGCAGCTGCTAAACCAGAAGTTCGAAAACGAATACGGGGAAATGAAAGAAATGGAGAAAGGGGAAATTCGCAACACTACGTAATAAAACTTCATACTTTGGTATGTTCGCTCTAATAGGTTTCTTGGGGCCACTATATCGAAGACCGAATACGTAGTTCCCTTACAGGAAAGACAGAGTGTACAGAAAAGCTTAATGCAAAACGTCACGGGAAGATAATATTCTGAGACCCAGGTGTAGATAAGAATATACAAAATTAGTAAAGACGTGACAGCTTCTAGAGAGGGCCCAATGGCAGGGTTTGTGATAACGGTTATGATTCTTTGGATTATATGACACGTGAAAAATCGTGGATTATTTAAATGGTTCCACAAATAAGGGTTTCTCTACCACGGATTTATAATAATTAAATAGTTCCATATAACATGGTTTCATTGCCATGTATTGAGATAATTCCATTAAAAAGAGTCTCTCTACGACGGATTAAGTAGCGCCACAAATCTCTGTTTCTTTTCCATGGTGTTGGTTGGAGACTTTCATAGCAGTGTCTCTCTACATTGGAGAATATAGTGCCGTACATGAGCGTTCCTTTTCCATGGCTACAGTTAAAATGTTCCATAGCAGTGCCTCTCTACAATGCAGTTTGTTAGAGAGTGTTTATCTACCGCGGAGTGAGAATAATTGAATAGCTCTACGAGACATGCTTTCTCTATTTCAAAGTTAGAGGCTTCCACAGCAGTGTCTCTCCACGATGGAGAACACAGTGCCCAAAACCTGTGTTTCTATTCCATGGCTTTATTTAGCAAGTTCCGTAGCAGTGTGTATGTACGATGAAATAGGCTTGTACAGTGCCATAAACCATCATTTATTTTCCATGGCTTTCGCTAGGGACAGACTAGCAGAGACTCTCTAAAATTGGCTTCGGCAGTTTTATAAAGAAGTGTTTACCTGCTATGGAGTTACTATAATTGGATAGTTCCATAAAGTGCTGTTTCTCTACCATGAAGTCAGATAGTTCCGCAGATCAGTGTTTCTCTTCTGCTCCTTATTCAACTACTTCCATTTAGCAGAGCCTCTCTACAATGGAGCTAGATAGTTCCCTGTGCTGGTGGTTCTGCACCAGACCTAGACAGGCAGTTCCTGAAAACAGTGTTGCACTCTACAGCAACCTGATTTAGATAGTTACATAAAACAGTGTGTCAGTATAGGCTGCGTACTACGACATCTGGGATTGGCATGTGTTTATACACATACAAGAAGCCTTCGCACGGCAAAGATGAAAGCGATGGGATTTTGTTCAGTCCTAATTTGTCATCTTATCGGCATGAACTGATGTTCCGTTGTTGAACTTTTGCTCCTCAATAAATTCTACGGTCTCTTTATCTTTTACACTCAGAGCTGACATAAAGTAAAGACTTCCCATTATTTATTTTCTTCTTGCACGGACGATGCTACCCGGAATTTATCAGTTCATAATTAACTGCAAAGTTATGAACATCTTAGGTACTTCGTGGACTCTGTAAAAGGGATATTAGCCCATCACAAAGCCTCCGCCTAAACAATGCTAAAGACATAAATAGGCATCCAAGCCACGCTTGGCATTCGAAAGTGTAATCCCAGTTCTTGAGCGGTCGAAACCCCATATGCCTCTTCGTGATGTGGCTAAATCTCGCAGCTGAAGCTCCGAAAGTACATTTAACCTGTCACATCTTTTGTAAGAACGGTACTCATATTACAGAAAAGTAACAATGGCGAAGTATAAAACAACGAGAATAAAAGTTAAAGAATATGCATATATTGGTAATCCGACTTCAGTTATGGCACTGCGTAGTCTGGTAGGGGTCAAGAAATTTTAGAACCTGCTTTTTATCTACATATTTGATTACTTCTACCCTGAAACTGAGGAAGCATATTCTTTCGTAACGTTGGTAACCACCCATCATGTGATATCACAATCCGGAAAACTCTCGTGAAAATTTCAAATCCCCATATACGAATATACGTGTAGACAACACACAGTTCTTGTCTACATACACTTATACATAATAAACATTAGATATTTGAATGAATATGCATGCATACACACACACACACACACACACACGCCATTTTAAATTTTAAATCTTTGGTACAACTCTAGGCCTAATTTAGTGTGTCGTAAGAAATGGTTCAGGAGCAGCGCTACTAAAATCAAAACAAGGCATGTTATATGCTTGTTTCTTGACATGGAAGCCCATCCCTAACCAAAACTAAAAAACCACAGTATCTGATAAATCGTACCGAATTGTAGAAGAGGTATGTGACCTTGACAAAGGATAGTATCTGTAGTGCGGTGCCAAGAACACGTAACACTAAGCAAACCAATGAGCCAACAGCTCATTGCACATTCTGTTCGCCTGTTTTATTCTAACCAACTCGACCCGTGGGATTCCTCAAAACAAATCACCTCGACATGCCGATTCCCACGATTGTTTTTAACCGCAGTCTTTCATTACTAGGGAAGAGATATCAAGGAAATTACCAAATAAAGTGAAGTTAATTTCCCTATTATAATTTAGAGTAAACCTAACACAATTTTGTGATTTGTCTTGTGTCCAGCAAGGTTAAAGAAGGGATATAAATTAGGTTATACGAAAAAATGTGAAAGACGAGAATGCTCGTTTTTCTCAAGGCACGAATGTCTAACAGTTTTCAAGAAGCAAATAGGCCCTGAAATGTGATACAAAATTTTCTATTTATGTTACACGGCAAACATCTCGGCAGGTGTCTAGTTTTGCCCAAATTATTCTAACAGTTCTGTCGCCCATTTGCATGGCTTGAGTAACCCGAAACTTAAGCTCATAAAATTTTGTTGTTTGACGAAATTCACAGACAATATATAGAATCAGGATACTACAGGAAGGAAGTTGATTTTAGACGTCCGAGAAATAAGTGGCCACGGTCAGGTAATTTACCAATGCAAAGTTTGTGCAGGGCTTTATTAATTAGATCAGCGAACACAGAGCAAGTAAAATATTCTTGGAGATAAAAGAATACGTTGCAGGTTTTACATCCGTAATTTGAAACAAATCTATGTCACGAATTGTCGAAGACATTAAAGTAAGTTCATAGTTACTCGATGTTTTACAACCGCTGTGTTATCATTAAAATCATCATAATTTTCTTATTCTTCCTCCTCTCTACCACAGTTATCTTTCAAATGTTTATTCCTTTGACAACAATTGACACTTTATTACTTTTTATTGCTGTGTTTGTTCCTGCTGCTGCCCCTACCGTAGTATCTCTACCCGTTATTCTTTTCGCGTTTACTGCATTATCATTATTCAGCACTCCTGGTCTGTTTATACCTGCATTCCTTCTTCTTTCCACTTTGCTTCGTGACGGACGATCTTGGGCTTCATCTCGCATATCAATTATGGGATGACACTCCATTTGCAATGCAACCGGAACGAGAGGACCAGTTGAGGGATTTGTTGCCATTTAATATTCAGGTGGGGACACGTGTCCCACACCCACAAGGCCGTCCGTGACGTTCACCTCCCTTAAACACAAGAACAGACTCCACAAAACAAAACTGTCACATTTGGCAGTTTGTGGGCCAGGGCACCCGTGTCACTAACAAGGAAATTTTAATTTTTTCATGTTAAGAATGAGACTGCTCTTCCAGAAAATTACCCATTCGTGCTCTCAATAGAAAGATATCTTCAGTGTAAAACATTTTCAGTGGAAAAGCTCGTTTTCTTCTTTTTATTTCCTTAAGTTATATCCGAATTTCCACCAATAGTCCTGCTTTAAAATTCCGTAACATAATTTTCATAGAAGAATTGAGGAAACGTGTATGAACATACCTGTTTAATAAAGAATCGGCATATAGCATGCATCCTTCCCAGAACATAAAAGTAAACTGACATTCTGATATGCTCCTCACTCGGCAGGAACGCTTCAAAATTTTTGTAACCATAAATACGAGTAGAGATTTGAGGTTCTAATAGCGGAGAAGATATATATTATAGCCTTCTGGAATATTACAACGTGTAGTCTGGTAGATGGATACTAAGGACCCGGAAGAACATGCTGCTGCTACCATGAAGTTGGAGACTGTACCCTAAAACGCTGGTACCAATCTACACGATTACAAGTGTCATGACCTAGACGACTAAATTATGAACTGTGTGTATGTAGTACAATAAACACTTGCACATCATCATCATCATCATCATCATAATCATCACCTCCTCCTCCTCCTTCTTCTTCTTCTTCTTCTTCTTCTTCTTCTTCCTGGATGGCACTACAGTCCATTGTGGACCTTCGACTCTTTAATGTTTTTTGACCTCTCGTTCCAATTTGTTATATTGCATTTATTAATTTGTTTGTACACTGTTCCACCATCTATTTTTTCGGTCGTTCTCTTAGTCGCCTTCCATCAGGATTATTGCTAAATGATTGACTTGCTTTTCTTTTACTATCTATTCTTTAACACGACCAATTCATCGAATCTTTGTAGCTTTCCACTCCATCCACTCGTACAGTCAATCACTTCTTTTATTCCAACTAAATGCAAAAATAAAATGGAATAAAAGAAGTGACTGACCAATTCAATTCAAACGACTTGTTCTGAGAAATAAAAGTATATCTACAATCACTTCCACATACTCTGCATGAAATACAAACACGCGTAACATATGGTTGAGGCATTTTGAAACTTTATTTCAATATGCTAGGCTCGTGCTTCCGAAACAGACGTTAGACGTCTGCTTCTCAACGCGAACCTTAGTTTCAGCCAGGGACTTCCTGGTGGAAAAAATGCCACTGGAACAGGTTTTCCCCAAGTATCTTCTCTTTTTCCTGCTAATCAACATTCTGCAGTTACTCCATAGTCATTAGTGTGTAACTGCCGTCGACACACGTCTTTATTAATATTAGATCTTTACAGTATATGGAAACATTTTTAATGTTTTGTTAACTGTGCATCCGTACAATATGAAGCAACACGATGCACTTTGTTGACTGGCTGTTGGCAACGACCAGTCAACATAGACACATGACATATACCAATATACAGAGTAGATCCTCCTGATGATGAGCAGTAAGCCTGCTCGAAACATGTAGAGGTTAATTACTGAAATAAATTGAAAGTAAATAGTGCATCCAGTTCGTTCATATTGTACGGATATGTGGAAACATGTTGCGGCCCGCATTTAGGCCACCTTCAGGCCAACATTTTGCATGTAATAAGTCACATTTGCCTGCTTAACGTACATGTTGGTGGAATGAGATCTCGATCCTTATTGAGAGCTCCAGCAACACTGAATTTAAACAAGCAAATTTAAGTCATTTTATGTTAAATATTTGCCTGAAGATTACTTAAATGTGGGTCGAAACACTTTGCCATATAATCTAAAGATCTAACAGTAATGTTCATAAATCTGTAGCAAAGGTAATTACACAACAATTTGTGCACTATGAAACACAACGGAATTCCTATTATGAAATTTACTCCGTAATCATTTACTCTTGCCCAATGACGAGTACGATGGCCGTAACCAGACAGCACTTTGTCATATTCTTGGCATTTAGTGTGAGGTGTAATCGCAAATAGAGTAACTAGTTGGTCACACAGTAATAAGGTTAAATTATTATTATTATTTTGATATTGTGTTTTAATTTCAGTAGTCCAAGGTCCAAATGCTGACTCTTGTTACTCAGTTACTAACTCTTGCCCGGTTTCTGTAACTGACATGTTTCCCCAATACTTTACACTCTGTTCCTTTAAGATCTTTGTTAGTATTGTCTTTCTTCAACATACAGATCTTCCAACTAATTTCATCTCTTCGGATTTTTCAGCTAAAATTATTTATGATTTTCACATCTCCTCGCAGCCACATACATGTCCCGCTAATCCTACCATCCTAACCCTACCATCCTAAAAATTTGTTATAATATTTCAAATTATAAAACTGGACTGTATGCGTTTTTCCACTCTCCTGTTATTCTATTTCTATTTTGGGTCCACATTTTCTAAGCATGCGTTCCTTAAATGGCCTCGGTTTGTATAACATGTTCGACCCTTAATGTAAGAGACCAAGATTCACACCCATAAAAAACAAAGTACAAAGGTCGGCAGTCTGGCGTGTACTTTGCCTGCTGTTTTCGTTTACTCCGGCTGAATGGATGTGAATTTATTTTCAAAATAAAACAGTTTCGATCTGATTTCCTTACTCTAACTTTCACTCCTAACACTCAGACAATTCCTTTAATGTTTTATTTACACCTCTTCATATCTCTGCAGAATATACAGTGAGTTTCCCACAAGCGCAACCGTGAAGAGAATTTGTATTTGTAAGTCGGCTCGCTTTGTTAAGATCACAGTCCGAGTCTTCTGCATGATTGTGGTTGCATGTAACTCCTGCGTATTACTAGCAGACCTGCTACAAAAGAAATAGATTTGGACTTCCATTCCACTCTAAAGTACACAATACTGGTAAGGAATCCTGTGTTAAATTAGTTGATCGTGAGGGACAAACAGCCAATCAGGCTGCAGAAATTTATTTGATAAGAAGCTTCACAATTTTTACATTGACGTCGGTGCAATTCTGACACAGAAATCAAAGCGGACGAACTCGGCGAGGCATGTAAGACGCGAAAATTTAATTGGAAAGCCTGCAAAGGAAGGGTGTGTGGGAGAGATGTAAACATGCATGGGAGTATAATATTTAAAAAGAACATAAAATAGTATATGAATTGAATCCATCTGAAGCTAATTCTACGACAATGGTTTTGTCCGGTTTGCGGACAAGTTCAGGGACACCGTCATTGAACTTACAACCGACCGAATCAAAAGCGCATGCGTAAGTAATTTACGAGGTTAAGAAAAGGAAACTGTCTGATGAGCATATTCTGATATTATCGACGGATAATTTGGTCCACGCGCAGCATTCCACATTGCCGACGAAACCAGAGAGAAATGGAGAATGTTATCGGCGTGACCCGAGCAACAGGTAAGCTACTGGTGACGTCACTGTTCAAGGGCGTGGGAACTCTGAAAGATGCTCAGCCATGGAGAAAGAGAAATTCCACATGGGAAGTGCAACAAGGATATAAGAATCGGTGAGAATTTCAGTTGGAATGAAGCAGTTTTGTATGTCCCCCAGTGATGAGACTTGTTTTCAGAGCATCGGTTAAATCTTCGGATTCCACAGACTGGAAATTTTGAACCGCTGAATGAATGTCGAACTTCAGAATAGGAACTTCTGACCAAGCTGAACAGAAATTTTCTTGGGAACGAGTTAAGTATGACTTTCTGTTCCTCTCGACCAACACATTCCTATCCTCAAGACAGATAAATTCAGCCGTTCAAGAAACTGACATCTGTTGGGTTCTCAAGTTTTCAAAGACGCTGTAACAAAAGCTTCGTCAATGGGTCCCGTCCAGGGATGTTTCATTCCAACTGAAACCTCACCGAAATTCATGCTAGTAAAGACTAAGACGATTCGCAACGTCTGGAATCAATAACTCCGCTGTTCAGAATAACAAGCCAGAAGACCTGAATTATTTTTTCATTTAAAGCTCTAATTTTGTATTGACTTTAGTTTTATAATGCAAAGATGTTTTATGGTTGAATATTGACCATTCCTATTACAGTATACGTATTTGCATTTTATCCCGACAACTTATTACCAAACCAAGAGTGCATCTTACAATCGATGGCGTCTTCTTATCCAGGCAATACGGTACTTGAGTTTATCTGACTTAAAGCCTTTAACCAATCTTTAGATTTCTAAAGTATTCAAGTGTGTGTGCGTGTGTGTGTGTGTACAATTTTTATATCATGGCGCAACCGCCCCTAATGGGCCAGAACACCCTCATTATCGAGGCTTCACGATCACACTCAGGTACACACACCGCACTCGGTAGGACTGTTCTGAATGATGACCTTCCTGACGCAGAGACCTCTACCGACAACACACAACTCCCAAGAGACAGACATCCATGTCCCCGGTGGGATTCGAACCCACAATCCCAGCAAGTCTGCAGCAGCATACCCACGCTTTAGACCGCACGACCACTGGCACTGGAACAAGTATATATAAAACAGTAAATGATTGGTGGCCATTAAAATATTTGCGATTTTTTTTCTTCTTGTTTGTAGTTCTATTAATGTGCAACTTGTACTTTGGTTTTTCCAGCACAGATATTTGTTGCTTGCTTGCCATGCAGTACTGTAATAAGTAATTAAATTTAATAATTTTAATGAGCCTAAACATGGAGTTATGCAATGCATATAATGAATGTATATTTTTTAAGTACCACAAAAACTCACTTTGTCTTTCAGTTCCTGGGTGAACGATAACTAAATACTGCTAGATAAACATGTTTACATGTTTTGTCGGCTGCCTGATACCGTTTAATCCATACATTCGCAACTAGCATCTGTACCTGGAAGCCATTTGTGGACGAGCCATTCTGCTGTGATAAGCGACCCATCGCACACGGCTAGTTGTTTTAAGTAAAACCTGAAACATGCCCCACAAAACCAAAAGTCACCTGAGACGTAAAAAGGAAATTACGAAATTCCGACAGCCGTGTGTAAGTTTTGTTATAACACACTCGTTTAAGGTGAAGGGCTGCAACCGCATGCCTATCCATCACATGCCCTTTTAGCTGTATGCAGCTGTCAGCGACCAGAGGATGCACTGTACGAAGAGACCCGCAGCGGAGGTGAAGGGTCACTTCATGTGTGTGAGAAAACAACGACGATGACAGAGACGCAGCGAGGAAAATTCGCCTGGTACAGCATGCAACCTTATAATTACGTTCACAAGGAAGCAGATTGGCGTGCTACCTGCAGGTGGGAAAATGCAGTTTTTTCCTCGTAGTCAAATGTGGAAACAAACGAGGCGATAATCTAACTCTCCGAATCATTTGTTTGTTTATTTGTAGTTCACTGAACGAAGGTGTCAACATCACAGACTTGGCACCACATAGCGCAATCTTTGTAGTATGAATTTCATTTAAATTATTTTAGAAATTCAATTCCTAACTCACGTAAAATATGCTGCTTTTTGCAAATATCGGATGGTTAATATTGTTTGGGAAAATAATATCTGTTTAAGACTGTAGCCTTCTTTTTTAGAGTTAAAGGAGGCCACTGTGATTTAAAGGCTTAAACATGTGGACTGGTACAGACCAGACACAACAGTCGTAAGCTTCTGTTTACTTTAACAACATAAAGCTAAAGGTTGTCACCGTGCACACAGTGATAGCAGTCGGGAATGTGGCGGTATAGGTCCACTGTTTCGTAATCACTAGATGCAGGTAAGTGTTCAAAATCACGACCGGACGACTTCAAACCCGGGGAAAGTGCCCCCGATATTCGTTCAATAGGAGGCAGGATGTGTACTTCAGCACATTTAGATTAAGTCCTAAACATGCTGACATATTTGTAAGTCTTCACCCTTCCCATACCTGATTCCACGGGAATTAAGACGCCCGCAACCGGGGTGTTCTTTATTTTTATTTCAATCGAAAATAGCTTATAAAACATAACCAATGTACAAGACATGTTATTCTACACTAAAACATTAATTAATATACGACAAGCACAACTATTTAATGTGTACTTACGAGGCTACATGTTTCGACCTTTTTAAACAGTCATCATTAGGCCTTCTAGTGGATCGAGTCAACAGATGCTGTGTACACGTTTGGATCCCAATGTATTTACATTGATAAAATACATAAAACAACACGCACAACCCCGCTGAGCTCCACTAACAAGGGACACACCTCGACGTCGCTAAAGAAACCTCCACAACTTCCAAGAATACTTAGATATAACGGGACCTGATATTATATTTGTAACATCCATCCAATATTTTAAACATTTTAATTACTATAGTCATTCAATACACACATCACTCCTCCTTATGTAACTGACTTGCTATATTTTTTGTATTTTATCAATGTAAACACATTGGAACCCCAACGTGTACACAGCATCTGCTGACACGATCTGTTAGAAGGCCTGATGATGACCGTTTAAGAAGGTCGAAACATGTAACCTCGTACACATTAAATAGTTGTGCTTGATGTATATTAATTAATGTTTTAGTATATCCCTAGCACATCGTGATGTCTTCCATCATAAAATGTTAACCTGAAGCTTAACAGAGCCTACAGAACGTAGGCTTTAGCACTTACTTCCTCGTTTCAAACCTCAGTCGAAAGACTTGACTGCAGTCCTTATTGATTTTCCTCAATTTTCCTATGCGATGTTCAATTGTCATAAATTACGCCATGGTGTTTTTCGCCCACAGGATTGTCGTCTTAGAAATCATAATGTTCATAAATTTCCCAGTTGTTTTGACAATCAACATTCTCAACTTATTTCTTCGCACCACAAAACAAATGCATCAAGTTTTCGAGTGGGATTACCGTACGTTAAAATGTATACACGAAGATGTAACAAGAAAGCAAATCCAGTACAGATAAAATACAGGAAAATTAAATGTAGATTATAATCCGATATGTTTCCAATATGCATGAAAATATTAGTGCCCGGGAACAAAAATAATAAGTACAAGAGTGGTCCACAGTGATATTCGGAGAAGAATGAATTACGTGTGTTTAGAAATAAAGTTATCACGAAAGTACTTCAATTTAGAAATACAGAAAAACAGTTAGTGGAAAGCTCGAGACAAGTCACAAGGAACTCTGTTTTACAGGTTAAGCAGAATTCCTTAAGGCAGTAAAATGTGGGACACAATGGTGGAAATTTCAAGAGCCGAGGAGAGGAGTAGACAGACAGGTTATGTAAAAAAATATTTGGGGAAACGTCCGTATAGCAGACTGAAAAGACTCTGTGGGGTATAATTGATGTGAATCTTAGAGAAGTCGGTTGAGAGGATGTGATTGTCAAAGGATAAAGATTGAGTGAGTGAAGTCAAATATCAGGGAGATTACGAATATCACTGAGAACACACAAGAAATCCACTGCTGTGACATGAAATATTTAAAATGCTGTACCTTATTTTATAAATTCGCGGAGAACTGACACTGCTGTATGCTTACTGCGTATTTCGTTAAATCATGCCTTCCAAAATGGACATTATATTGTAGAACAGATATTCAGGGACTGTCATTCGGTGGTGCCAACGACTACTCAGTAAATACTTTTTACGTATTCGTGAAACAGCAAATGTTCAGGAATTGAGACAGTATCATAAACTAAACTAAACATGTGTGGCATACATAAAAATATTTTTTTTTACGCTTCGACAGCATATGCGAAATAGGGTAAATATATTACAGTATCACGAGATACTTCTAAATATTAAATGTCGGTTGCGAATTTAAAACGTTATTTTCCGTTATATATTTCAACATTATGTGAGGTATTTTCAATCGAAAAGCTAAGGGATGCGGAGTTTTAGAAGAACAAACACGAGACGAAAATTACGTTACATAAGCACGTGTGGACAGAGACCTACAATGCACTTTTTTCTCTGTCTCCGAAATAGCGTCTCGGCAGAAAGGTTTCCTACAGTAATATATGCTTCTTTATTTCATCCGTAAGTAGTGACCGGCACTTCACAATGCCGCTGTCCCACAAAGAAGATGAAGCATGCAATGCTTGTAACCAGGAGATTCTTTGCGAAGAGTTTTCATGATACCCGTATTAATTAATCAGATTAATGGTGCAAAGAATATTAAAGGAAGAGACTGCGGCTTAATTTCAGGTACTATCTAAGACATTTAGTCGGAGAAAAACAAAAACAGAACTTTCGGAAATGATCGAAGAGAGATTATTCTGGTACACCAATTTTTACGCCCGTAAATTTTACACACTTAAATAATTTAAAGTAATACGCTAAAAACACGAATATTTTCACCGTGCTTTATCACTTTGTAAGAACACGCGCCATAAGGACAATCCGTTACCTAGCAATAGATTTACAACAGACCATGCACGATATCATGGACATCAAAATATAAGCGGTAGCTTACAATTGATAGCGCTCGCTTGATACGTTTCGATCGTCAAACCTTTCTTCGGCCTCAGCTCTCACCTCTCACACTACGCCGTCTGCCTCAGTTACAAAGACCAGTAACAGCCAGATATCATAATTTATGCAGATATTCATGCAAAATATTTGTTATTTTTGTGATAATTTGACCTAAAACGGAATGCAGCCACAAATTTTGGCATTGATTTCAAATGTGAATTTTCACAAAAATCCGAATGATGTGTATCGTGTGTTTCATGCGGGCAGTTTGACTTAGGTACGGACGGACACAATGACGTTACAGTCACTTTCTTTGCAACTGCATTGCGAAAGCGCCTAACAAGAACTCTGTCAAGATGACCTAATAGGTCTCTGGTCCGCGATTTGAACTCAGATGTTCTCCCGGCTAGGAAGCAAGACAGCGATGCTCACTTACACTGTGTCACAAGGACGACATTGCTGAAACTGCGGAGAGCAGCATACTGTGTAAGGGCAATGAGAGTGAACAGGGAAAACTAGGGGTTGTAGATTATAGAGAGGCCAAAAATACTACGTAACATTGCGAGATTAGGGCAGCGTCTGAAGAAAGTTGCATCAAATATCAGCACAGAAACGACCTGATCAAAGCTGGTTGACAGGCAATACACTACAGCGTTCATATCAAAGGCAATTAACGTGAAGTCTGTTTTAAATAATTCCGCTTGTTTCCTCGATTTACCCCTGTGAAAGGGGGTAAAGGTGAATAGCGCCAGATGCATTCGGCAACTTCTCTGACGTGACAGTATTACAGGTCAGTATATGCATTATCCATTCAGGCGTATTTTATTTATCAGTGAATCACTAAACCTAATGTCGTGTGGCAAGCACCCTCATGTCTCATGTTGCTAATAAAACATAAATCCCTTGATAAACACGTACAATATCAAGATGTAGGCTATACCTCCTTCTGGCAGCAGAATGCCACCTTTTGTACCAGATAATACCGAATTGTGCATGCATTCCTTGTTTCCGGGGTGTGAAGTTAACCACTCACCTTCCACTAGTGCCGAAGTTAAGAATGAGTGGAGCTATACCTCTACTTTCCCTACATGGCTTCATGACGAGGACATAGAAAACTTAAGCTCTCATGCATTCCCTGAATCTTCAATTGAATTTACGTATCTAGCCCATCGTTTTACTCCGTATTTTAGAGCCATAAAAATATTAGTTAACTTGGATAAAATTTACGAAGTTTTCGTAACCTAACATCCCGAATTTTCCGCTTACGAAGCACTCTGTCACACGCTTTCAAATTTTATGAGATATGTGTCTCTGAGCGGTGACAATTTTGGTGTAGTTACGAATTTGACTGTGTAGTTTTTTGGGCGGTTCCAAATATTTCAGTGAAACACACTGCCTCCACCTGCAGAATAAACTTCGCAGTCGACTAAGAGGTTACATATATATATACAGTATATATATATATATATCTGAAACTGTAATGTACATTCTTCCGTAAAAGTAGGTCAAGAACATTTTTTCATAATCAAAAAAAAGAAGGAAAAAAAACTGTACAAATTTAAATACCGATAAAAAGTTCTGGGGTGTGCCATCCCCGTTGTGCGTTTAAACTATAATGTGAGGTGAATTCAGTCAAAAAACACAACTATAAAATGTGGCTAAATGATGGTGTTTATTAGCAGGAAAAACTACATGTTTCGGCCTACAGCGGCCATTTCAGCTTCTGACAATTTTCTGCTAAAAGAGTTTTATATAAAATAATAATATTATATAGGCATATTATATAAAACTCTTTTAGCAGAAAATTGTCAGAACCTGAAGATGGCCGCTATAGGCCGAAACATGTTGTTTTTCCTTGCTAATAAACACCATCATTTAGCCATATTTTATAGTTGTGTTTTTTGACTGAATTCACCTCACCATATCGATAAAAGGTAAAGGTAAAAAAGGTGAAGTTGTCTCTGTCCACGCTATGAAAGAATATAGGAAAAGAAGAGGCATTGTTCCACTCATTCGTAACCTCGGCGCTAGATGGAATGGTCAACATCAAGCTCCAATCGCTTAACCCACGGAAAAGAACCCCGGTGCCAACATCATTCTGATACGTATAAATACTTGTGGGCCGGGATAGCTCAGTCCGTATGGCGACTCGCCACCGGGCTGGACGGTCGGGGGATCGAATCCCGGAGAGCGCGAGATTTTCCGCACCCGTCCAGACTGGCCCTGGGGCCCACCCAGCCTCGTATACAGTTGGTTCCGGGTCTATCCCGACGGTACTGCGGCCAAGGCGTGGCGTTGACCACCCACTCCAATCTAGTGTCGAGGTTAAGGAAAGAGTAGAGCTATACCTCTACTCCCCCTCTGGGCCTTCGTGGCCTGTTCTAGGGTGAACATTAACCCTCTGACGCCTAAAGACCCGTATAGTGGTCGTACCGCACTTCTAACCTCTAAACGTTGCATTTTATATATTTATTCAACAAATACAGGTACTGAATATTTTAAACATGGTATACATTTTCGGTTTTTTCTTTTCAAAACGCAGTTTGTTTCATAATTCTAACGTATTTGGTTCCTGTTTTATTCACATTTTATATACAGGTTGTGCTAAAATTTAAAAAAAATAATTCCGCCGCCAAAAGGTTAACTTTACCTTTATGTAAAATTTCTTATAATCAAAATTATTTTAACAGTTCCACTTTCCAGTCGATGGCCCACAAGAAAGTAAATATTACGAGTAGTTAAGCATACAAATGTGTCGTTAACTAAAATTTGCTGAAACGCGATGTGAGAACTTTTCTAAAAAACATGCAGACCATTTTCATTTTTCGTTGTACTACCCGATTACTTCCAAAAGGCTATAAATGCGCTTTCCCATTTATGAACTACGAAAACTCAAAGCGCGTATCAGATGCACGATGAAGTTCAACGTCGACAACGCTGACGGACTCGCACAAGGCATGAGTGAGAATATGAGGAAGCTCGTTAAGGGGGAAAAGAAGAAAGATCTGCTGCGAGTTCGGACAGAATACAATCTAGCTGCGTGAAACAATAAAGTACCTAGCTATAGTATTAGTACCTTAGACAACAAAGTAACTGGTTACAGACTAGATACCAGGCCCGTAGGCGGGGGATGGGGGGGGGGTGCAATCTGCATGCACCCGCTACGAACTTGCAAAATATCAAAGACAAACACACCGATCAGCCCACTAAAAAACGTGCTAATCCCTACCGCATCCACGAGTTACCTCTGCTGAACCATCGTGGCTGGAAACAAGATGTTTTGAGGAATGTTACTGAGCGCGTTATGTAGTTATTGTTGTTTTTGGGATCCTGCAAAGACGTTTTTCGAGCCTATGCATACACAAAATAACACAGGGAGTATATGTATAATACAGCATTACATAAGTATATAATAATGTGTACGTATATGCACCCGCACTGGTAGCCGCTGCACCCACTGTGTTCACAGTCTGGCTGTGGGCCTACTAGATACTTCAGATAGTAAAGTAATTCGCTACAGACTGAATAAGTCAGACAGTAAAGTAAATGTCTACAGCAGGGCTGCCGAAGCTTTGTAAGGGCGAGTGTCCAAACTGTCTACAAAATTTCGAAGAAATTCTTTCGCGTGCCTACGGGAATTTTGAAGAACAAACTAGGTCTTCCAGTCTTCCATAAATATCATTAATTACCGTACTGTTATTAATGCATATCATAATCATATAATTAAGTGCCTAGTATAATTATTATCGTTGTACTGTGCATTTAATATCCATAAAGTTCATACACCAACTAATGCACTCTTTATTAAACTTGATAAAGTTATAAAATCTACATTAAAAATCACTTCGATTTGCTCCTACATGTTTCCGTCTTTAAACACGACCATCATCAGGGAGCCTTCATTAGAGCCTAGCTAAAGTTATGTTTAGATTACGATTCGGTTAAAAAACACGTCTTTTTATGTTATGTGGTGGTGTGGCGGCATGTCATGGGTGTGGCGTGTGTACAGTACACACACCATACCTATGACACGCTGCCACACCATGCACTCAACACAGCCAACAGTACACACGCCACACCTATGACACGCTGCCACACCATGCACTCAGCACAGCCAACAGTACACACACCATACCTATGACACGCTGCCACACCATGCACTCAGCACAGCCAACAGTACACAAAC
>Ga0123357_10002739_pt1 | contig 19862 bp, 13 predicted proteins | sample TergutEmb28metaG_FD_89873 | JGI IMG/M metagenome (GOLD analysis project Ga0123357, IMG submission 89873) | Embiratermes neotenicus P4 segment gut microbial communities from Petit-Saut dam, French Guiana - Emb289 P4 | ecosystem: Host-associated > Arthropoda: Insects > Digestive system > Gut ...
AAACACCCAAGCAAGAAAGTACTGTGTACAGTTTCTTGTAATTGTTTTTTTTTTACAATCATTAATTCACTCACGCTTTCACCCCAGTCTTTCACTTCTCATCATTTACTACTCCTATAAACCTTTTCCATAAAGACTCGTCCCGTCCCCCCCTCCCCCTCCCTATACTGCACTTCACTTCACTTTATTGCACTTCGCTACACTCCACGTTAGATAACCGTATAATGCCTTGGTTGCTGGTGGTCGGCGGTCAGGTGCAGGGTAGCAGGCTATGCGTCCGGAATGAGGGAAGCTGCTCGACCATACGCTTACCATATGCGGTAATAACACAAGTATAGTCTCGAGCTCCTGATGATGGGCATATAAGTGCCCGAAATATGTTGAGCAGATTATAAGTGCAATAAATCATTCAGAAGCATCTAGTTGTTTTTCTTCTCTATGCATATAGTACGGTTATATGTTAGTTCTAGTCATGAAGACGGCAATTAAAAAAAAACTCCCATTTTCGGCGTTTTATCTCGAAATTATTCCCTAATTGAAAATATGGGGGCAATAATAGGGCAAGCGCAAACATTTCGAAACTTGTTACCTTTAAACCTTTGACATTTAAATGTTTTACATGTAAGGACGTATATTAGACAAGGAAGTTTTACTGTAATTACATAAACAGAAAACGCTTTATTTGTATCTCTGATCTTGTTACTAGGCGACTATGCATTCTGTAGTGCAAAACCGATCCATGCCGATGGCCATATGGTGCTTTCCACAGCCGTTTAATTCACGCACTCAACAAACATGCTTATAAGATTATCGTATCCAATTAGCAAGTTCAGTATCTTTTCGTACGGCACAACAGCCCCTAGTTGGCCAGGGTCTCCTCATTATCGAGGATTCACGATCACATTCAGACACACAACAATCGGTAGGACTCCTCTGGACGAGTGATCACCCTGACTCAGAGACAACACACAACACTCACGACAGATATCCATGCCCCCGGCGGAATTCGAAACCGCAATCCCGGCAAGCGAGCAGCCGCAGACCCATGCCTTCGACCGCGCGGCCACTGGAATCGGCATTTCAGTACCGTAGCAAAGTTAATTACAAGAAGGACGGGGTCAGTGGGAGCTGACATTAATACAAGACACAGTTACAATCCTACAGATGCGCCCAATACTTCGTCGGCTAAGATATAAAAAATCCTGTCGGCTACTGTTACTTATTTATTTACGTATGCACTCTTCTTCTTCTTCTTCTTCTTAGACGGCACTACAGTCCAATGCGGGTCTTTGGTTCCTTAAAGGACTTCTCCAGGTCAGCTCTGTTTTTGACCTCCATTACCAATTTCTAATTTTGTATTTATTACTCTTATCTGCTCATAAACAATTCCAACATATATTTTTTTGGGGGGTAGTCACTCTCTCATTCAGCCATCCATTTATTCGTTCATTCACACATTCATCCATTTATTTATTCACTCATTCATCCATGTATTTGCTTAGTTATTTACCCAGTTACGATTACTAAACGACGCCGTGAGCAGGATTCTGACTACGGTATATCCCATTCGGAATAACTGAACCGGCGAACTTTTCCCGTCCTCCCGTTTTCAAAATAATAAAGAATCGATTCGAGGACAGAACTGGTCCCTATCAGCAAGCTACACCTACTCCTTTAGACCCGACAGGAAAAGCTATTCTAAACCTGTGTGGTGTTAACCTTCTTTTCAGCCCTATGACGGGGATCGGTCCTGTGCCGGGCATGTCGTCCACAACGTAAATGTCTCCATGGGATGTGACTGGTTCATAACACGTAAAGATCGTCGATAGGTTGTAACATACCTAAGTGAATAATAAATTTGGAAAGGGTGTGGTACGGCAGTCGTGGCCTAATGGCGTATTATCCTGACATTTTCCTAAAAGAACTAAGTAACACCACGAACAACCTCAAGATAACTAGTGCCCCGGACGAGTTCCAAATGGGAAATTTAACCGAATACAAGTAAAAATTGGTTACTGCCTCAGAGAGGTTGCTCTATCACATTTTGTTACCAATACCACCACTCTAATTGTTAATCGTGGCTGATTTATCACATATGCTGTAAGTGATTCAGATATCTATCGATAAAACACTGCTCCTTATATAACTTCGAAAGACATGGCAAAATTATCACGGAGATTAGGCTAGGATTTGGAAGAAATCCGACTGAGATTAAATTCCCCTTGAAAACCCAATTATCAATCGCTAACCTCGTCTTTCTGTACAAAAGTTCTTCCTGCGCCATTAACATCGTTCAGCCTACGTACCTGAATTAATTACATTTGCGTAGATTGGAATGTTGGCGTACTTGGGAACAACCTTAACAAATCAAAATTTTATTCAGGAAGAAATTAAGAGCAGACTGACGTCAGAGAATGCTTGCCAGTATTCGGTGCAGAATCTTTTGTCTTCCAGTTTTCTATACAAAGCATAAAGATTAAGATATACAGAGTTATAATTTTGCCTGTTGTTTTGTATGGGTGTGAAACTTGCTCGCTCACACTGAGGGAGGAACGTAGGCTGAGGGTGTTTGAGAATAGGGTGCTGAGGAGAATATTTGCGCCTAAGAGGTTCGAGTTAACAGGGGAATGGAGAAAACTATATAATGAGGAACTTTATGATCTGAAATACTCACCCAATATTGTTCGGGTGATCATATCGAGAATGGGAAGGGCTGGGCATGTAGCACGCATGGGGGGACAGGAGAGGTGTATACAGGGTTTTGGTGCGGAACCTGAGGGAAAGAGGCCACTTGGAAGACCCAAGCATAGATGGAAGGATAATTTTAAGATGGATCTTCAGGAAGTGCGATGGGTGGGCATGGACTGGACTGATCTGGCTCAGGATAGGGACAGGTGCTGGGCACTTGTAAATGTGGTAATGAACCTTCGGGTTCCATACAATGCGGGGAATTTCTTGACTACCTGAGAACCGGTTAGCTTCTCAAGAAGGACTCTTCTCCATGGAATAAAAGGTAATTTTGGCGCTTGGGGCCAGCAATCACAATGGAGGCCCCAATGGAAGTTATAAACTTTAAAATACAATATTTACTGAGTTTTCTCTTTTCTCAACAATTTTGAAACCGCTGAGCTCAGAAAATCACATTTCTTTGTTCATTTAAAGTATTAATTTTGCTGCCCACTTTGCCGAACTTTTGAATCTGCCGCCCAGAGCGTCAGAAACTCGTACCCTTCCATCTACGTCCCTGATGAATTAAACGATAATTTCCAAATTTCTGATCCGATTTTAGTAAAATTCTGAACGACAGATCTCCACGCAATGCAGCTACGGGAAAGAGTTTCGTCTCAACCCGTGCAGTGGGCACCGTACTTTGCATAATGGAGTACGGGTACACCCACTTATATCAGCAAATTTCCCTATTTCTTGTCACGTTTAGGTGCATGAGAACATAAAAATGCCGCTCCGTAATCATGAGTTTCGTGAAAATCGGTACAGTGAAAGCCACACCTAACTTACGGGCGTAAATTAATTTTTTCTCATCTTTTCTAAATTTTTGGTCCCACTTGAATAAAACTCGACGTAGCAGATGTACAGGCAATCGCGTTGTGCAAGTATGAAATTCGTGAAAAATCGGCTCATGTAGCCACGCTCCACGGGACTATATACATATATACACACACACATACACACGAAGGGGTGCTGTTAAGTCCTTAGCCCGACATACTTCCCGATGTCGTAGGACGGAATCGATAGTGTCGTTGGAAAGAGGGGTCTGTTCATGTTCCGAATTGCAAGTCTTTTCTTGTTACAGAGGCTGAAAGCGAGCACGTCACGCGACGCGCGCGATTTCAACAACATGGAGACGCGAGCTGTCATCAAGTTTTTTTCCCCCTGCAAGGCAAGGCGCCGAAGGAAAATCACGCCATTCTGATAGAAACATTAGGGGAACATGCGCCATTGTACGCCACTGTCAAAAACTTGGTGGTCCAGTATAAACGTCGTGATTTTTCCACCTGTGATGCGCCTCGTCCTGGACGACCCAAAACAGTGACCAGCCCGGAGATTATTGATCAAATTCACGAGTTAATCTTGGAAGACCACCGGATTTCGGCTAAATCAGTAGCTGCGCAACTGGGCATCTCACGTGAGCGGGTTGGGTCCATCATTCATGAAGATCTGGACATGCGGAAGCTCTCCGCGAAGTGGGTCCCGAAATGCCTGAACGCGGATCAAAAACGTCAACGGTGCCAATCGTCCGAGCAACGTTTGGAATTTTTTCGGCGTGATCCAAATGATTTCCTGTCGCGATTGGTCACCATGGACGAAACCTGGTTATATCACTATGACCCGGAGACTGAGCAACAATCAATGGAATTGCGGCATAGCGGCTCACCTCGCCCCAAAAAATTCCGAATGCAAAGATCCGCTGGAAAAGTCCTCGCCTCGATTTTTTGGGATCAAGACGACATCCTCCTCATTGGTTATCTTCCAAAGGGCCAAACTATCAACGCGGAGTATTACTCATCTCTGTTGGTGCAAATGAAGGGCATTTTGAGAGAAAAACGCCGCGGGAAGGTCACCAAGGGGGTCTTGTTCTTGCACGACAATGCCCCGGCTCACCGGGCACTTGCAACCCAGAAGAAACTGGCCTACCTGGGCTTCCAATGTCTTTATCACCCACCCTATTCTCCGAATCTGGCCCCGTCGGACTACCACCTGTTCCCTGGACTGAAAAAACAATTGCAAGGTCGCCATTTTTCGTCCGACGCGGTCATTGCTGCCGCGGAGACCTGGTTGGACGGACAACCGTCTGAATTTTTTTAGTGACTTGCAAAATTTAGAGCAACGGGCTAGTAAGTATATTAAGTTTCGTGGGAAGTATGTTGAATAAATCCCGAGTTTGGTCGCTGTAGCTTGTTTCCTTCCTGGTCCGGCTAAGGACTTATCAGCACGCCCTCGTATATCCATACTTTCTATATGTCTTGACCGTATATGCCAAATCGCGTTAAAATGAAAACTATCGCATAAATTGGAGAAGTGGTCTAAATGTTGAAGTCGAGTTAAAGCGAAATCCCGCAAAAAGAAATCGCATACAACGAAACCTGTCTGTATTCCTCCTGTTTAACTAGTCAATCCAGGTAGAGTACTTCAAATGGGTCAATATCACGTCCTTCAAAATAATGCTAACAGTTTTTTTTTATTTTTTAGCACCGAACTTCGTACTGCAGAGCTGACGGCATCATCAATCCCTAATCCAGCGACTGATGTCTTCAGCCGCACGGTGCACAATTGCAAACAGGTGGCGCCACCGGTCACTATGCAGGATGCAGCTATGAGCAGCTTCCACTTAAGCTGCACATGCTGTAGATACTAAATATGTATTCAAGGCACGGTGCTAAAGCACCAAGACAATTGTACCTTTGACGTTTAAAACCAACATCATATCAGCTTTTAAAAGAAAGAGCATTTCAGTTAGGAGGGATTTCAAACTCTGTCAGATAGAAAAAGTCAGAAAGCTGAGCATTAATGGCAAAACATCAAAATGGAATTTCACTAAGGGTTAGGAACTGCGATTTTTTAACATGTTCAAAGGGAGGGAATTTATTGCTTGATCAGCTAAATAACAGCTATTTATGAATGACTCTGCACAAAGAAGTTAACAGAGCTTCTTCTTCTTCTTCTTCTTCTTTTTACAAAGTGCTACAACCTATATAAGGTTCTGGCTTGCTCAACCACTTTCTTCCAGCTATCTCTATTCTGTGCTACTTTCTTCCAATTGTGTATGTTTATGCTCTTCATATCATCCATAACATCATCTTCCCAATGTGTTGTAGGTCTTCCAATTGGTCTTTTAGACATGGGTTTCCATCTCTTAATCTTCTGCACAATATTATCCTCAGCCATGCGTTCAACATGGCCTAACCAGTTTAATCTTTGTTTTTTAACAAACCCGATTATATTTTGTCCTTTTAATATATCATTTATTTCTTGATTAGTTGTAATTCTCAAGTAGCCATCATCTGTTCTTGTAGGACCAAATATTTTCCTCATGATCTTTCTTTCAAAAATCATCAGTTTATTTGTCATATTTTCCTTAAGCACCCATGTTTTGAAGGCGTAAGTTACTGTTGGGCGAATTAACATGTTATAAAGTTGTAGTTTGACGTTTCGGGATATTAATTTTTGTTGTTGTTGTTGTTGTTGTGAAAAGTTAACAGAGCTCAGCTCAAAATGCCCACACAAAGAAAAGATACAGCAATGGTAACAGGAAGCACAGCTTCTGTTCCAGCCCATCAACATCTAAGAACACCCACAGATTCTGCACATACAGAGTAAACGAAAAATGCATGACCAAATCTATGGATGGTGAACCTACACCAGAAAACAAGTAAAAAAAAAAAATTATTTACACAGTCCTTAAGAATCATGATTTCCAACTTACATCCTCCTGAAGATGAACGAAGATTCTCAAAGCATTGTGCAATGAGCTGCAATGCACAATGCTGCCATCATTATAGAGATTGCCTGACATGCTGAAAAGTTCCAGGTGTCATGCATATCATCTGAAATCCACTCTACTTGGTTGTTGTTAAGCCCTGGACGTCAGTGACTTCAGTAGCATAAACAGCAGCCTTCAGATGTCCCCCAGAGATAAAAATCTAAGCAACTGAAATCAGGGGAACAAGTAGCCCATGATGTTGTCCATCTTTTCCCATCCATTGTTCCAGAAACAAGTTCTTCAAGAATTCCCAACTGCAAGAAAAAAATGTGTTGGAGCACCATCACACATGAACCCTAAATTTGTCTTAGTCTGCAGATGCACATCTTGCAGTAGCTCTAGAAAGAGGTTTCATAGGAAATCATGGTAAACAGCCGCAATCAGATGTGATGAAAGAAAGTATGGTTCCAAAAGTCTGTTTCCTGCAATGCTGGCATGGAAACTCAAGGTCATGGAAACCATGCTATGGAAGGACTATATTCATACAATTTTTTTCCCCCCCTCCTATTGTGGTGTAGATTCACCTTCTGTGCATTTGGCTGTGCTCTTTTCATTCTTCCTGTACAACTAACTCCATCCTGTTATTTGATGTATGAACATTACACAGCAGCAGGTCAGTTACCCTCACTAACACCATCACACACAAAAGAACAGGACTAGTACTAATGTTACAATTATGTACCTTAGTGTTACATTCCATTACTACTGTACTTCATTTCAGTAACACTGCTTACATTCAAACAATGGCAACAATTCATCTTAACCTTTCAACCAAACACGTTTTACCTAGTCCTCATTCACCATCTTGTGGTTACACAACAGTAACAAGTTACTATTAAAAATTTGTCTAACTGAACATGTTGCATCCATTAATTTTTTCCCAAAATTATTGATGTATGGGGTTTTAAAATTATGGTGCTGCAAACATGCTTGCAAGAGTGAGCAGGTCTAGAATAGTTCAATGCTTGCACTCAGTTGACACAACAGTATAATCAGAAGTATTAATACCACAATCATATTTGTTATCTTGGTTCCAAAGCAGTGACTGCATTTTCTAAAAATGAAAATGCAACTCATCATGGAATCATTTGGACAATAATAATTAAACTGCAGCTCATCCAGAACTTACAAGCACAGCTTCACTGGTTAAGAAAAGGCTAGAGAAAAGATATCTGCAGTTAATTCAACATATTGCAATAATGAAGCAAAGCTGTCTTCACATGGGTTATCTGTTGTGTTGTGGAACAAACATTTAGGTATGAAAAGGCAGATAGGCTTGACTGCCTTTAAATACTTAAAAGCAATTTTATACCAAGAAGTGGTATTGAACGTCAACCATTTCAGTGAAAACATTCTTAGCAGTTTGCACAGAAGGTTAAGTACAATGTCATCACGTACACGGTATAGACTATGAGATCAAAAAATAACAAGAAGTGTTAAATATGCTCAGTCTAATTACAACTGTATTTCACAGGTAAAATCAGCTACATGTCTCTGCTATGACGGTAGCCATAATAAGGCTGATTAAAAAAAATATATCTAAAGGAAATATTTACAGCTGCACTGGTGGTTACAGATGCAACTGCAAATATAGCCTTGATATATATTTGTGACCAGTCTGATAATTGCCACTGTTTAGCCAAAACATGTAGCTGATTTTATGTGTTAAATAAGGTGTGTTTAAAGAATAAGCATATTTACATTTGTCGTTATACTGTAAACATAACAGAAATGAATCACCATAAGATCAAACAATGATATTTCTCAGCAGAGTTTGATGTCATATTTAATATACTACTGTGTCTTTTCTAATAAAAATAACCCTTGCAATATGCAGTAATGCCAACTGCAAGTTTCAGGTATACAGTATGCAAGTGATTTTATATTAGTATCCAACTTTACCAATTGTCCACAGTTTTATCCACATACATAGAGAAAAAATCAATAGCCTCTGCACCAAGAGAGCCATATTTTTTAAAGGGAGGGATATAATGGCAAACAAAACCAACTGTCTGGCTTCAGGCTGTTTGCACTGCACCTTTTTGTGCTCCCTCTATGAGTCATATTTTATATATCAGGAAACAATGATTTGATTCCATACTTCAACCTGCCTAAGAACATTAACTCCATGTACAGTCAACACATAACAAAGTAATGGCTGATTCACACTATATGTCACGTTTCCGTTCCATCACAGAACGTCGCCGTTCAGTAAAATTTTCACTTGTGTATTTAAATGGATATGTTCACACTGACAGGAACGTCTCCATCAAGTCTCAGTTCCGTTCTGTCGCCGTCACCAAGCGAGAATGTTTGATGGGACAGAATGGGTCTGAACCGGTCTGAACCTGCTCAATTCTGATAATGTGAACAGTCCAGTGTCTCGTCCAGAATGCTTCGAGGGTTTGCTTGCAATGAGTACTGTCTGATTTTTCTTCGGAAATGGATGAAAAATTGTGTAAATGTGAGGAATTATATGACATGTCAAATAAGAAGTATAGTGACAGTGTCTGGAAAGAAGAATTGTGGGGACAAATAGAAGCAGATAAGTTCCACCTGTGCATATAGAAGTTACTATCGTTCTATTACCACCAAAGTTCTAATAATTAACAAATAATGGAAAATGCATTCTGTGGCAGTTACAAGAATAGAATAGAACTGAATGAATAGAAAATTAACTGTTGTTATATTTCACACAGATTGTAAGACATTTTATTAGGAAAGCATCCAACTTAGTTGAATATTACAGATTAACATGACATTACACTCTTTCATTCTGCCAAGGCACAGATCCAGACGGACTATTAAAGAACTGTTTACATTTGATTCTTAATTCAATAGCACTTTGCTGGGCACTTCTTCCTTGGTTTGGTATTTTCGTAAGATTGCTTCGAACATTTGCAGAACTCCCCATATCACTTATGCCTAGGCCTTGATCTCTCAGATAATTATGCAAAATACAAGTCGCAAAAATAATGTTGTCCGCATTCTCTGGCAATGATTGTAGGGTCCTCTGATAAATTAGGAATTTCTGCCTTATATTCCAAATGCCTTTTCCACCACTCTTCTGGCTCGGGAAAGCCAATAATTGAAGAAGCTCTTCTCAATGTCCCCTTTGCTTTGCGATCCTGGGTAAGGTCTCACTAAGTAAGTTTTCAGAGGAAAGGCCTTGTCAACACAATAATGGGAGGGGCTAAGCATGATGTTCTGGGAAGCTGTTTATCTTCCAGAATGCCTAGATGAGTTTCTAAATATTTCCCAAGTTTAGAATGTGCAAAAATCCTTCCCTCGCTATTTCTTCCATACGATCCTATATCTACAACTATAAATTTATAACGAGCATCTACCAAAGCCAACAGAACAACAGAAAAACTGTGTTTGTAATTGAAAAACTTGGAACCGCTATTTGGAGGGTCCTGAACCTTCACCTGTTTTCCGTCGATGGCACCAATGCAATTAGGAAAGTTCCACAGGTTCTAAAAGTCATTCATGATCTGCAACCAAGTTGTCCAGGCAGGGGTTGGCATAACTTCATGTTTTAAGTGTTTTATAATAGATTTGCACATGTCTTGAACAATACTCTGTACTATTGGATGTCCCAGGCGAAAGCTGAATGAAAAAGTTCAAAAACTATCTCCTGTAGCAAGATACCTGAAAGAAATGTGATGGAATTAGTTTGCAAGGTTATTGATAACACAATAAGTAAGAAGAATTTTCGAGAAAAAAAAAATATATCAATTACTCGAACACATAAATAACGAGAAATGTTTGAGCTGAAATTACAGATCCACCACTTCAACTGATTAGTAAATTAAATGAGGCAAAATGAATAAATTATCCGTTTATTCATAGGTTCAGAGTGTAAGCAGAGATGGGCTTCGTTGCAGGACCAGTATAGAAAGTATCTGAAGAAACTGACTACCAAAAGTGGGCAGTCTGCGTCAATAAAAATTCCGAAGTGTAAATATGCTGATGAGATGTAGTTCATGCGCTAATGTCACTAATGTCACTAATCTATCATTCGACGAAAAAGGCGAGACGGATGAGAAAGAATTGGTACAAGAAGAGAATGAACATGATGGTACAGCGGAACAAGAGGAGCAGACTCCAGCCAATGCAAATAATAAGTTCAAAAATAAGATTTTTCGAGGGACACAAAAATGCCCTAGGTTTCAATCTGAGACGGCACCTGCAGTACTAATTAAATATTTGGTTGAAAGTGATAAGGGGAGACAAGCAGAACCACCTGTTGATCCCACTGACACATTTTTCAAAAATACTGCAGCAACAGTAAAAACGTTTTCTCCTTATCATCAAAACATTTCCAAGTCAAGAATATTTGCGATTGTATTTGAAGTGGGAATGACAGAAATTTTACATGAAACCAAGTCTAGGCATTCATCATAATATTCTTCTGGCTCTCCAGATGAACCTGGGATACAACAAAACCGTGTTTGTGATGTAAATTCTGCTTTAGCCTGGGCGTCAGAATCTGCGCAACTGAATACGTCTACATCGTCCAATATGGCTGCATATTACTGACAGTTTACTTCTCAATTAAATATGTAATAAATTTTCTATTATTGCTTTCAGCAGTCTGTGTTGTTTTTGTAACTTCAATAAATGTTTTTGAGCAAGATTACATTAACTTGAAGTGCACTTACCGTAGACAAGTTGAGAGTTGCTCCACAGGTGATATTGCTTCTCGGAAGGTAGTATTCTTCTTTTTCAATCTTCTGAAGCAGCTAATTGAATTGGTGCTTGGACATTCTAAAATACTGATAAAATTTAATTTTGTCACCAGCTAATTCTTTGTACAGGGTCCAGTATTCGCCTTCTGATTTCCTACTTCTGAAGCACTTGTGAACCCACATACGCTTCTTTTTATCACTCACAGAAGCAGTTTTCTCTTCTTCGTCTAACATCAATGCTATTGCTGCTGTCTTTTAAAAAACGAATGAGGCTTCATATTTGATGGAGATAAACGCGGGCCTCCTATCACATGCTCTGCCGAAAGGTGACTGAACACAACAGACAGTTTGAATATAGACCAATCTGACAGAATGAAGACGGAACAGTGACGGAATGGAAACATGACGTATATTGTAAATCAGCCCTAATTCTTCCAGTTCTTCAAAATCTGTGGCCAGATCTCTGTGAACATTCTTGAACACGTCAGTTCTTGGTTAGTAACCCTTCTTAAATGCATTCATGCCACTATATAAGCATGGATTCAGCCGGGGATGGTAAGTAGTGTGGCCATTCCTGGTGACAGTCCAAGCAGCAACAAAATAAATATTTTAAAGGAAAAAATCTATTTTTTGGGGTTCAAAATATCGTAGCTTATTGATATAAAATAAAAGTAAATTCAATGAATAATTCTGATTATTTTAAACTTCACAATTTCTGCTAAGGGTAGCCATTGTGATTACTTGCTCCAGGTGCCAAAAAGTCCAGCTACACCACTATGTACAAGTTTCTGATATTTATGTCTGTACAGCCAGCTTCAAGCTCATCATTTTTGCCATTGAAATATTCACTTTTTTCCTGCGATGACTACCAGTTTCATCACTTACATTGTGATTATATTCCCCAGGGTAATTTGGTTTCAATCCTGCAACAATTTCAATTCAGCCTGCTTCCTTTGTTCTAATAATTTTTAAAACTCTTTGTAAAAAAAAAAGTTTTTGAATTAAACTAAAAATACCATAGTTTTTTTTTTTAATTCTGCAGTGGTGTAGATGAGGATTTCATTCTTCTGAGATGTGACACTGTCAGTGGGTAATTAGATCCTGATCTAGCTAGAGTGGAGTGTATATACTTGTCTAATACAACTTTATTTGATGGTAGAAGTATATATAGTATACACTACATATGGTACGCCATTATATCACACACTACACAGCACAACGAACAATCCGACTCCCAGAACTGTAAGTATACGGCCTTAAATCAGCTACTTTATACAAGTGCATATATAATAATGTTAATTTAAACACAGCCACTAAAAAGACTACCCTACATTCTCCACAGGTAGAACCATACTAAGAACGACTCTTGCTAATACGCTCTGAATAACCAGCTGACTAAAACTAACATACAGCAGTGCTTCAAAGGATGGTCCTACTGCCCCCTTGAAGTTCAGCACTACTTCACACATAGACTGTGAACCATCTGAAGCCCTATACTCAGATCATTCGGCTGTAACACAACTCAGCAAAACCAGAGGAGTAACATTTAGCCTAGCGCTTCAGTATTACCTTACATTACTTTATTTTGGTTTGTTTATTTATCCCTATTATTATTCTTTAATTTTTATTTCCCTTACCCACCTTACTTTTATTCCGGCCTATATTAGTTTCACTTTGTGAAACTGAACAGATAAATTATGGAGTGTTTAACCTGATTTATTATAACAGTAAAATATAATAACAACTTGAATAGAGTAATGAACCTATAATTATAACTACAAAAACCATATTTTTGTATAATATTGCACACTATATATTTATATTTATGTTTGCACATATAATTTCTACAACACACATAATATGATACCACAGACCTAACTATATCAATTTAGACATAACATATAATAGTAGAAACCCCATGTACCCACACCTCCCAACCTCCATGACACATACGATATCTCGTGCCCACCTCACCTCCTGCACTGTACCACTGTATACAGCCCATAATAGCCCCATATAACTGCTTACTAAGTATTTCATGTACAACCTGAAGATGACCATTGTCAAGTGCCCAAACATGTAGTTGTACCTTATGTAATAAATACTATATATACCTCTACCATCAAATAAAGCGGTGATAGACAAGTACATACACTCTATTCTAGCTAGTTTATTGAACACAATGGGGATGACAAACCTTATGATTAGATCCTGATGTTTTGAGGCAATGTAGTGTCTTCATTTTTAAGGACTAAAATGTCGTAGAAAAAGATGAGGACATTACACTGCCTCAGAACATCAGGATCTGATCACCCAGTGACACAGCATCATAACCCAGAAGAAGAGCATCATATTTCCACAGGTTTTTTGTGGGTGAAGCATTGATTATTCTAATACTTTCTAAAGCCAAATTGCCTTCCACATTAGAAATCAAATTTGCAAAGCAGGAAACCTGTTTGAAATTTTGATCTCATATTGTTCTTTTCAGTTCTATAACATTTAGTTCCTTGAGACCAAAACTGTCCAAATCATAATTTTGCATTTCTAGTGTCTATATTGCAACTCTCCATAACTTTTCTATCCGCTACTGGTCAGATTGCATTCAGCTCTTCTAAAAGACTAATCTTTAGATGAAACATCCCAGTTGTGCTCACATCAACAGAAGTATTTATTCAGTATTCCATCTTACACAACACAATTAAACTTCCAAGGCAACTAGTTTCTTTAACATGTTCCTGTAAATAGGCTGAAACTAGTTACCTTTGAAGTTTGTGCTGTGTAAGAAGGAATAATGAATAAATACTTCCAAAACACTACACATTAAAAAAACTGGCTACTTTTTCTGTTTATTAAGACATGATCAATCTGAATGGTGCCTCTTCCCATCCAGAAAAGTCCAAGTCCAATTTCCAAATTGTACTTATTGCCACTCTAACCTCATAATAATTGCCAGCTTCATCTTACTCTTATATGTTGGTTTCAAAACATCTTCTCACCATACTTCTTCATTCCTACGCTCCCCCCCCCACACACACATACACATACACGCATATATACACATATACGCATAAATGTTTAGTAAGCACAGGTGTTAACATAACAGAAACCATTAACTTCACCTCATTTTAAAACGTATCTGGAAATCAGTAAATGTATAAAATGTATAACAGTCCTCATTCTTTCTAACCTATCTTGCCAATATCTCTGTAACTGTTCAAGTGTGGATATTTATGCTTCTTCAAGAAGATATTTGTATTGTGCACTCCCCAAACATTAGACCCTACACATATGTCCCAGTCCTTACAGAAAGGACTACCGCCTAACAACACTACATGTAACAACACAGTACACAGACATCTTCATGTTTTAATTATTCACTTCACTTATTATACAATATTGTATGTTCCATGTTCCCCTTGTACCCTCTGACTCCTGGTCTACTCTTATGTGTTCTTTACCTCAGTTTAATAACCTAAACATTTCTCCTACATGATATTATGAACGACAATATAACATAAGTTTGAACTACTAAATATTAAATACAAGTGCATAAATATGCAATGAGTAACATGTCATATCAATTATGAATTCATACACCTAATATGTTTTATAACATAACAATATTTTAAAATAATGACAAAATTTTGGGGACTTTAAATGGAGTTAATGTGATGTAACTGGAGAATTTGTTAAAAAAAAATTAACATATATGGTTTAGTAAGGTTTTGAATGTTATGTATTTAAATGTATGTTCTATATTACTGTTTTCCATACCCATGGATCAGTGGAAATAAAAAAGATTGAGAATGAGAAAAACGAGCTCAATCCGAGTATGCGAACCTGTAATCGATGCTTACGTACTTCGAAACACTGATGACAACCTACAATTAGCCAAACATACTGCTGGATTGGGGGCATTTGTCGGCATTTACACAAAACGCCATTACGTAAATCAGTATCAGCCAAGTTAGACACGAACGGTCAAATATCCCAAACAATGGTTCACAGCCCCGGAGTATATTCGTCTCTCCCAGTAAAATCGGTCAATGAAAATGCACATGCTTAAAAATTTGAATTGAATTTTACACTCACCCAAAATCTCCTACTTCAGTATCTAAACATAGTTCCTTAAAATAAATTAAGGCTAAAAAAGGAAATCCTCTCACACAGCCATATTTCAGTCACTGCCCTTCTGATTTCAAATTTTGCACACAGGTTGGCACACGGTTATTTTTGTATTACGTGTGTTTTTATAACATGTAGTCAGCATGTCCCAGCGAGCTATCGAGGCCTACACCAACGGCATCATGGATTACACACAGATCGGCATTGCACTGCCTTCAAACGCCGATTCCCTGCGACCAGATCCATGACTGCGATTCTCTGCTGAATGCTAATAGAACTATGACGCATGGCACAGATCCTTTAATACTAGATGACCTGTGATGTAGCGTACAAGTAATAATCTGTGGGGCGAATGGTGTGGGTGGTTTGGATTTATTCATCATCATCATCCCTTAATTTTCCATTTATCTGGTTACAGGTACAACCTAAGGATGTGGAAATAGTCATAACATGATGTACAATGTATCTGTTTGATCACAGATGCCAAATTACAGAGGATAATTATAATACAATGATTTACAATAAAATATTAATTAAGCATAAAGTCATTACAATAAGAAATATATATATCATTATTAGCTTTAAAATATTCATCAATAGAATAAAATAGGTTATCAAGAAGAAATCTCTTTAAGGTCTTTTTAAAAACTTGTATTTCATTCGCTACATTCTTTATGTGAGCTGGAAGATAATTTAAAATGTTTATTCCTATATAATAAGCCCCGTTTTTAATATTTAGTTACGTTGGTGGTGGGCAGTTGAAAATTATTAGCAGATGTAGTGTCGTGGTTATGAACTTCTAAGTTTTTAGTAAATAAATGTTCGTCGTTCACCACATACGTTAAGAGAGAAAACAAAATACTGTGACGAGAGAGATAAACTTTTCATTGTTTTAAACAATTCTCTACATGAATCCCTTTGATTTATTAATAATTCCTAAAACTTTTTTTTTAGCATTCTAAATATTTTAGTACTATTAGTGGTATTACCCCCTAAAATTATTCCGTTTAATATGATAGAATGAACGTACGAAAAATATGATGTTCTTAAGACTTGACAGCATTGCATTAACAGCTCTTACTGCATAACATGAAGAGTTCAATCTTTAAATTAACCGATCAATATGGTTATTCCATGTTAGAGTGTCATTTACCACCAGACCTAGAAACGTTGTGTGCGGCAGATTAGCTATAGGTTTATTTAAGTAGTTAATATCTGATGTATTGTCAATGTGATATTTTTGTTCGAAATTGTAGATAATGTGTTTTGTTAAGATTAAGCACGAGAAAGTTTGCTTTAAACCATGAATTTATATCAGAAAGATTATCACAATATACGCTGCGGCTGCAGATATAGCAAGTATCATGGATCAGAGTTGGCAACCACGGTTCAGCAACAAATTGTTTACAAAATGTAAGTAATGTGTTGACATACGTATTACGTGTGAGATAACATATATAGAACACAAACCGACGAAAATGCTGTGTGTTGTCGGAGGTGGAATTCGATTCATGAATTTACAGTTTTACGTTCATCGGTACGTTGTCGTTTATTAATGACTGTGTACTACTAAGTTCGAAAGATGTCGGTACACACAAACACACAGATTAAGGAAGATGTGGATATTGTCGAAAATATGCTCAAAGAGACGGGGTGTGTAGAGCTGCATCATAAAGTTCAGGCAAGATCATTAAGTCGTTATGTTGGGTCAGTTTACGCAGAGTTTACGGTAGCCGGAATGTAGAGATTGCCTAGTGCCCGTAGTGATTCGAGACTTTCGGGCATGAAATGCTGTCTAGATTGCAAAGTCGATGCGGTCGTTCGGAAGGATCTGATTGCCTTCGTCTTCCTGGTTAGTCAAGCTTTGTACTACGGTCCTTCGGAACCTTGGTATCTATTTACCAGAAGACTTGGATCAGAAACACTGTTTTGAGAATCTAAATCTTGCATACTTACAGTGATGTTTAGCAGAAGAACCCGGGCAAACGACTTATAGGTTACTTAAATCTAACTTTTATTCCCTGAAGATGGAAGCAGCAGGTTCCTCCGAAACTGTTGTGTATATATGTATATAATGCACTGCTCGTTCTTGCATACCATATGACTTCATTTGCCAGGCAAACCTTCAGAATATGGTCACGACTACGCTTGTGACATTATGGCTGTGAAATGAAGCAGTTATGGCAGTATATTCTATTTGCAGCATAATGTATTGCATTAAGGTTAGGTAAAGGTAAAGTGGCGCCTGCCCAAGCTATGAAGGCATACAAGGGGAGCAGAGGTACAATTTCACTCCTTAACCTAGGCACAAAGTGGAGGTGAGTGGTTATTTCATGCCCCACCCACTTAATTCCTGTAAGAAGAACATTATACCTACAGAGTAGGAGGCTGTGTGGGCTTCAGAGCCCATCTGAACATTATGGAGTAGAGAGAAATCTCGTACCCCATACCAAGAATCGAGCCCAGGATCATCATCCTCCAGCCCAGTCATTATATTGACTAAGCTATGACTAGGCATTTTGTGTTGAGTTAGTATTTTACAGAATTGATAATGTATTGTGACTGTTGTTGCTGCTTTTAGAGGAAGAATGTTGAAATGCATTTGGCACTGTATTCTGAGTGCCCCCATTGATGTTTCTCTTATATACCTTTTATTATTACGGAATACTGATAGAGTGATTTTGGACAGAGATTAGTGTGTCCATATTCTGGAATAACATTTTCAAAAACTGGCCTTTTTAAATCTTTCCTAAATGACTAATTGTAGAGAATACTCAGTTTAAAATCAGACACTGCCACAACAGTCAAAATGTTAATAAAAGATTGTATGTTGATATAGTTATGTAATGCCTATTATTGATATTGAAATTTGTCAATAATACTGAGGCAGTTGAATAAATTATGTGGCATTTTGAAACCATTACCAGCACAAGTTAAAGGAATCTTAATTTTTTTACACAGGAATGTGTAGCGGAACATCAGGACTGGAGAAAGTGTCAAGATGTTCTAAAGGATTTCCGCGTTTGCATAGAGAACTACACCATGAAGAAAAGTAAATTAAAGAAGACTTAATTTAGAACTCAGTGTGAAGTTTTGCTCTATGATGAGCTCTGACAGACCTATAGACTACCTGTCAGTTGTAACTGGTATGGTTATTGGGTTTTCATCAGCTTGGATTTTGAAAGGTCGTATTGTTAATACACTGTCATTTGTTAAAAATTTAACTGAAATTACGCAACATAATATGAAGTTAGTGTTTGTTGTGCGGACAGATCTAGGAATTGGGAAAGGCAAGTTAGCATCCCAGTGTGCTCATGCTGCAGTGAGTTGTTACCAAAAGTTGCTAAGTACATCTCCAAAGACCCTGAGATTGTGGGAACTAATGGGACAGCCTAAAATAGTTCTCAAGGCTGAAGAAGAAGGTGAGCAGTATCTTCTTCATCTGTGTGACCAAGCTAAAGCACTAGGGCTTGTGACTGCCATAGTTAGAGATGCAGGTAGGACACAGGTTGAGAATGGCACCATCACTGTTTTAGGAATTGGTCCAGGAAAGTCTGACCTTATAGATCAAATAACCAAACATTTAAAATTGTTGTGACAAAGTTTATAGTAAATTAAAGGTAACATTGGCCACTTTGTTCTCTGGACTGCTTTTATTATGAAGTAGAATTAGTACCACTTTTTTGATCCTACTTAAATTGTTCTTTGTGTGGGCCGGGTAGCTCAGTCGGTATAGCGACTGACTATGGGCTGGGCGGTCCAGGATCGAATCCCGGTGGGGACGAGATTTTCCGCCCCTCCATACTGGCCCTGGGGCCCACCCAGCCTCCTGTAAAATGGGTACCGGGTCTTTCCCGGGGGTAAAGTGCAGCTGGGGTGTGCTGCTGACCACTCACACCCTTCTAGTGCCATGGTCATGGAAGAGTAGAGCTATACCTCTACCCACCCTGTGGGCCACATTGGGCCTGTAACAGGATCACCTTTTACTTAAACTGTTCTTTAGTTTATAGATCTGTTGTACAGGGGGTTCAGTTGAAAACTGAACCTAAGTGCATGGCAAGCCAAATTTTTTCATACAGTTTACTGCATGTTAGTGTAGGTGCTGGAAATGACCTCATTCAACTCGTAAGACATACACAGCACCTGGTGAACAGAGTATTAAATATTGTTTGAATTTCTTGTCTTCAAATTGCCAATATTGTGCATCAAATTTAATGGCAGCTATATGATGCACATACCACCAGTCTTATCTCTGCAAATATGATACATGCATCATCTTACACAGACCAGTTTAATCTGCTATCTGTTAGGGATATGTGAAGCACAGAGTAATGTACATTTCTTTTGTTCATAAGTATGTAGTACACTTTAATATGGAGGATTTTTATTGTGAAAATATATGTAAGGAAGAAAAAATATGAAAAGTGTGTGGGATACTGCGGGATTGAGAAATGACAGTCGCAGTAAAGCACATATAGTTCTATTTATTTTTGTCTGTCATACAATTGTTACGCGTGGTTGCGTAATGCGTTGTGCGAGTAATTGTC
>Ga0123357_10002740_pt1 | contig 19862 bp, 11 predicted proteins | sample TergutEmb28metaG_FD_89873 | JGI IMG/M metagenome (GOLD analysis project Ga0123357, IMG submission 89873) | Embiratermes neotenicus P4 segment gut microbial communities from Petit-Saut dam, French Guiana - Emb289 P4 | ecosystem: Host-associated > Arthropoda: Insects > Digestive system > Gut ...
CCAAAAGAAAATGGCAAGGCAGATTTCTCAATACTTTTATTATCTGCCCCTGTCCATACGCGCCTCACACACCTACCATTTTCATCCCCTCCGCCTTTCTATTCGGGGAAATCCCTTGGCCCCCCCCCCCCTCTCTCATCTAGCGACGAGGTTAAGGAAAGAGTAGAGCTATACCTGTGCTCCCCCTTTGTGCCTTCCTGGCTTGTTCTGCGGTGAACTTTACCTTTTTTCGCCTTTCTGCTATCTACTTGTTTTAGCAGACACACTGTCGTTTTTAAATTATTATTTGTTGTAGTCAACAAGATATATATATATATATATAATATATGTGCTGTATGTCAGGGATGTACAAATTTTGCACAAATATGTGAGGCTTCTCAGAATTCTGGGTGTCAGAATGGTGACAAAGCAAGTTACACACGGACGACCCATAAACATGAGATGCCACCGTTTAAAATTTCACCACGACGGTCTGGCCTGCGAGGTTTGTGCAAGTTTGCATTATATTACCGTAGCTATTATGCATGCGTGTTACGTAAGATCTGTGATATTTATTTTTTGTTAATTAATCCCTGCATTTGTAAGAAGTGTTAAATTTACGTTCGTCCTTTTTGACTTTCTTTTTCTCTCTGCAGACCACTCTGTATCCCAGCCAATCACAATGGTACCCCCTCGTCGGTCGGGCAGCTTTCCTGGCAGCGAGGCATCCAACATTTTGTCACCACGTTCTTCGGAAACTGGCGGTTTGGGTGTAAAGATGGTAGAGTACGTGCTGGGTTCTTCTCCCACCGGCAAAGACCTCGAGCCACGGATGAGAGGTCTCGTGTTGGTGAGTACTAATCTGTACGGCCGTGGGCCGCTTCTTTTGACGCCCTTTTGTTTGCATTCACTGAACAGCCCATCTGTGGATATGTACGTTTTGTGCTACTGACAGTAATCTGTCAAACCATAAATTAATCAAGTGCTGTGACGTGTTTATACTGGGGGGCGGGCATGTGGAAATACTATTTCCCTTGAATTGTTGGGGAGAGGGGGGATTTTCTTCACCTGTCCAGACCGGCCTTGGGGCCCACCTACTCTTCGATACAGTGGTTATCGGGTCATTCCCGGGGTAAAGCGGCCGGGGTGTCATGACAACCCAATACCATGTAGCGTCGAGGTTAAAGAGAAGAGCTATACCTCTACTCCCTCTGTGGGTCTTCTTGGCCTGTGCTGGGCTGAACTTTACCTGTTACCTACTCCAATGCCGGATTGTAAACCTACATTTCTTGGAAAAGGTGAAGTTAAAAAAAAACATGCCTGCCTTTTGATGGAGCAGTGTGGATGTTTGGAGGGTGGATGGTGGGTCGCAGTACGCTGGCAGTTGGAATACCTTCACTGTCACTGCTTGCTTCTGTGGGTTCATATACCCTTCACGTGAATGCCGAGATTTGGCCATGTGCTGAGACATTGTAACGTATTTATCGCCAGTCATCCTGCCGCTTTACATCGATGTTATCTGATAGTGGAAATTATTTAAGTGTACGAAACCCTTTTGCTGATGAGTGTAAAGTCTGCGGCGTCGATGCCCACACAGTACGACTTAGCATATTGTGCGTACTGTATGTAGGTGCTTGTGCATTCTTTGTCCGACATTTAAGATGTACAAAATTAATTAGTTTTTAGGTTTCTGTGCCCGTTCAGCCATATGTTTCGTCACCAAAATAAATTTTGCACTGAATTTAAATTACCTTATTCCCTCGATAATGCGGACCCCGTAAAGCGGATTCCAGGGTAGTCTGGACATTTTTGAACCAATTCTAACCCCCCCCCCCGCCCCCCTTCCCACAGTTATCTGGGCATGGTCCACATCACCGTTGGTGCTTGTGGCGTGGGTGAGGCGGGAGTCCGTAACACCTTAACAGTAAGGGCATGGTGTCTGGAGTCTTATAGTTCTCTTTATCTGTATTTCGCCATTATAGTGAGTGACAGCGAGGCTTTAAGGAGTTTAGCTCTGAGTGATGATTTTTTGTATTTTACCCATAGCACGGAGTTTCCCGTCGGTGGTGGTCCGGATTTATGGACAGTCCGGGTCCCCCCCCCCCAAAGAGTCTGGACGACTGGCAGGCTTTGCAGACCCGCGCCAATACATGTCAGACAAATACGATTTTTGTGTATGTCTTCAGCTCGGTATGAATGTTGTTTTTAAGAAGTCTATGTTTAAAGCAGCCTTACGTCTATTTGAAGGGAAAGATTATCACACAACACATTAAATATAGTTCCAGGAAGGCCAGTCACTGAAGCAGAATTGCAAAGACTGTGTTTGTAGAATACGTGTGATCATTTTTACTGTTTGTTTTGGAAATGTCACAAATTAAGGCATATAGGAATTTGAATATGACTTTGAGTTTGACATTTAACAGAGAAAATGCATTCATGTGTCTGTGGATAGAATAATGCGTGGCCTTCGAAACATTAAAAGTAGACTGAATAGTGGCTGAAAACTTGTTTGTTTATATACTGACAGCTGTGCGTGGCCTTCTCTAACAACATGACGGATCATACTTGTAGTAAATCTTGGCATTGTAAATAAACGAATAGCAATTTGTCATGTGAATTGTATGCAGTACGTGTTGCGCTTCGTTTTCCTGCCGTAGGCTGTCTTAGACGGTGCATTTCGTTTATTTGCTACTCCATCGATTTTTCTGGCTTAAATTTTTGGCTATCTGTATAAGGTGTGTAACTATTGTAGACGAATTTTTGTATGGTTCCATACGTCGGATCAGCGTAATTCGATACCATTCCGTGCCCTGTTACAAATTTTATGTTAAGCATCCAGTTGTGTTACGTAAATATAGAACTATAAAAGAATGGGTACCGTCAGCACAACTTTTACTTGGCGTATGTTCAATAAGCTGTTATACAGGCAGCGTGTTATTGTCACTCTTGGTCATATTCAGGTCCTCGTTAAAAATTAAGACAGTTGCATTCGATGTGTTAAAATTTGGAATCACAGTTTTACATTTAGTGTGATACGCGTTGCTTATTCTTTACTGTCGTCAGTAATTAAAAACGTGACAGTGTGTACGCTAAAATACTTGGCAGCGTTAAAACTGCGTATTGTAATTTCATGTTCCTGAAGATATTGCGGTTGGTGACGTGTTGTAGACTATGCAGGCTAGCCAGCTGTTTCGTAGTATTTGTTGTCAGTGTTCAGTAGGAAATTGAAGGTGAAAATACTCAAATGTTTACACATTTTGACTCATATCAGTTTGATGTGTATGTTATATCTTACCTGATATGTAACGCGACATTACCTTTTTAAAACCTGGTTATACCGCTATGCATTCTGTCACTATCAGAAAGGCGTAGGCCTTCTCAGCATACATGAAATAAACATTGTGTTGACGGTATTTATTCTGTTTTCGTCCTAGTTGTCACATTGAGCTTCATCTTCACGCAGACGATTCCACTCTCAGGCCCGACGTATTTCGGTACCGTGGAAAGTAAAGACAAATTTGCAGCTTTGCAGTCTGTGAAAACGTATGAGAGAATAGAAGTATAGCTCCACCCATATTTAATCTCCGCGCTGGTAGAGGTGAGTGTTGTGCTTCACGTTCCGGCCGCTTAACGCCTGCTGCCGTTGTACAGGAGACTGGGTCTCAGAGCCGATCTGGACGTGTTGTAGAAAAAGAAGATGTCTTGTTCCTAGCTGGCAATTGCACCACGAGTCCCCGGGTGTCCAGGCTGTAGTCTGGTCGTTATGTTAATTGATCTGTCCCGACTGCTTGTTTCGGCAGGATATTCAATAATTGTTGCATTCTTATTGAACATTGGTAGGAACATTTAGAGACATATTACTCTGTACGTCTGTCCGTTGAAGTCAGAGTTAACTGAGTTTTCTTTCCCGTTTTTATCGCGGTGTGGCCGAGTGGTGTGGACGCATACCGTTGGATTCGGCTCGTTCATGACTCAAGTATACAGGCCATACCGTGCTATAAGCAGCACTTCCTTCAGAGGCTCACTGATGTATCTAACCGTCTTTCATACATTTTACTCTCATCATAATAACACAGTGCTTTAATCATGCGATAAATAGACATATTTAGCCTTACTTTTAATGACTATTTTTGAATGGTTGTGCAAAGCATGCGGCAGGTAGCCTTTATTTTGAAAACGCATTTCTATTGCATTCAGTTTAGGTTGCAACGCATCTCCGTAGGGGGCAGTACTAAGTAGGAAGTTAATCGATTACCATATTAACTACGAATATCGTGTCTGTGGATTTTAATGAGGAGCTTGTTGCTTCAGGTAGTTGATTGCAGATGATACGTAAGTTATACCCTATGTTTTGTTAAAAGTAAAGCGATCGCTCTTTGATAAAGGAATTACCTACTTTGTGCTCGTCATCGTTGCGGCGGAATAGTAGTTCTGTTTAATCTGACGCGGTTTGTTACATCGATAAAGGCATAGTTAGGATAATGTAGCGGTTGTACCAAAATGTGGCGTATAGGAGTTGAAGTTCTAAACACGGAAGGAAGTTGGATGAAAGAGTGCTTGTTTTCATTTTTTCGACATTTCGCGACAAAGTATGCACTGTTCGCACACGGTCGATATTAAGTGCATTCGAAGCAGTGACATCTACAGCAGAACTGCTTTGAGAGGAATCCACTGCGAATGTGGAGGGCGAACGAAGTGGGAAGTTTCCTGTGTTTTCCTTCTAATTCCCCCCGATCTTTACCATCGTTACCGCTGTGCAGTAAGGACTTGCATCTCAGTCGACGTTAAACAACGAGACTAGTTCCAGAGAAGTTCTTTGTTAATGAGCTTGCTGTAGCTACATATTGTCCCATTCATTGTAATTTTCACCGGAACGTACACTCACGTAATACTAACCTTCGTGGTAATCGTCACCGGGATTCGTTTTTTCAAATGATTTTAAGGCAACCTGCCGTTTTCTTGTGGGCGTCTTGGTTTAACTGTTCAATTTTTGTGAAAGAAATCACCCGAAGCGAGATCTGTTAAGCACGAAGCGTGTTCGGGCACTGGTATTTACTATTCAGTTGGGGGGGGATCTTCACTCATGTTCTGTGGACCATTTGAAGAAACTAATTTGCCATGTTGAAATTTGTTGTTAAATTTATTTACAACGTTTCGTTCGTCTCCTGCCACAATTCAGGTATTTAAACGATTTTCCTATCAATGGTCTTTGCCTTTCCCGCATTTTTATCCGTTTTATTCGTTACCGGACGGCTAGGATGTTCCTCGTCTTCTACCTCCTCTTCGCTTCGGAATACCTTTGTGCGATTCAAGACAGAAACTCCTGGTAATCTGTCTTCTTAGAACGCCTGACGTAGCAAATTAAAGTTTATCGGTGGCCGTTTTCTTTACTTTCGCAAGGAATTCCATTTTTTTACTCTTTCCTGTATCACGAATGGTGGCGGATGATTAAAAGAGTATAAAACTTTTACTCGACAGTTACGTCAGTCTAACTGAGCGTGGCTTTCACACGGCTGGACCAAGTTTTGGTGTATTGTTTATGTGTACTTTCATGGTCAACGGTGAAGGCCGGGGCTGCGCAAGCGATCTTGTTTATTAATAGCGACTCTTCGTTGTTGCAGTAAGTGGCCACACGTGTATAATGCAAGTCATCTCCATTCGTAACAAGAAGGTACACTAACCGCTTTTGCGTTCACCTACAAGTTTTCTTAAGAGCTGTTATGGTGAAATTGAAGTGTTTAAGACGAGTACCTCCATGTACTTGTCATATGCACTGCTGGAAACGTTATTTGTTAGTGCGTGAAATAACGTACTTGAAACTCTGGAAGTTCTTCTTTCATACAAATTACATTTGGCTGCCTGTATATTAAGATTTCTCTCACTCTGAGGTCTATAATGACACGCGCTGAGCCCCTGTTCCAACTGCTGTAACAACTGGCCTGTACAGCCCACATTATTTACTATTGTCATAACTGCATCCTGACTTTGCTGTGAGGTTCATGAAGCAAAGCGCTTCTTGTGAAGCTATTACAGGGTGTCCAGCAGAGCGCGGAACCCCTTCATAGTTGAATTGCTGCATAACGACCAGTGACGGCCCACGCTTCCAGTAATTGGTTTCTAGCGGGAGGAATTCTGGTTGCTAGGGTAGACGAAAGTTGAAGGTAACAGTATGCATGTTTCATGGAGTTATCTGTTGGCAGACCTGCTTCTTTTCGCGCGCACCCACATCCCGGCCCAAGTTCCCATAGCGTTGCGCTGCGGTTTATGTCGATTAAACTCCGATACTCCTCTTGCGGCTTATTTTCTTATATCTTCATCCCTGATGTTACGTCTGCATCTTGGTGACTCCGTTTTCTGAAGTCTGTGGCGAGTATTCTGCGGGATAATTGCTGTACCGCTATGACTCTGTGTTCAGAGTCTCGTTTCATGTAGTCGTTACCATAGATGAGGCTGTGTTTGGCAGTTGTGCGGAAAGCTGATTGTGCAGCCCTGTCACGTGCAGCTCGACGGTTCTGTATCCGTGCATTAGCTTAACTTATTAGTGGCTTCATAACATAAGGGCAAACGTCGTGTTGGCCTGAAGCGGTTGTAACTTGCGGTTTTAGCTCTGTAATATATGTGTGTGTGTGTGTGTGTGTGTGTATATATATATATATATTACTGAGGTGTTTTGTCCATTGCAGTTACTGTATTATATCTATGGGGAGTCGTGTGTATTCAAGACTTTTAATGCTGTCGGCTCGTGGTACATGTTTGGGGTGCAAGTGACGCAGTACCAATAACTTATATATTACAAACACTAACTGCATCGTAAATGAAACCGAATGTTTTCATTTGTAGCAATAACAGGCGTGGTAACTTAAAGTGTAACGACTGATGAATTGGAATAGGTTTTCATAATCTGGTGCTGATACATCTGGATCGAGGTATCGGTAGGAAATAGCGTCTTAGATGTTAGTAATGCCCGCTCTGGCTATTTTGTAGTGCGTCATAGCCGGTTTAAAAATGCTGAATCGCAAATTGTTTCTGTCGGTGAAGTTGGTCATGTGACGGAAATTGTATGGAAGTTAGCTGAATTGTGAATTGTTTCTGTTTGTAACATTGCGCTCGTGACGGGAATAATAAAATAGGAATATATTAACTTTCCTGTGTGAGGTTAGTCATGTGTCGGTAATAGCAATACGGAATTACGAATGATTTGCTCGGCGTTAGCAGTACCTGTGTGTGTTCAAATTAGCGTGGTGGCGACGCGTGTGTCTGTAACTCACGAACTTTGTTAGGATTCGGCCATCGTAACTTTCTTGGAGCCCGCCAGAGGAAAGTATCGACGTCTGCAGTTCTTACGGCGCTCTGAAGAAGACGTAGTCAAACCATTGTAAGGCGAGATAGTGACCCCTAGTCCCGTTCTCGTAAATTCAGAAGTTCATTCAGTCCGATATTGCTATCACCGTGCTGGCCGTGACGTATCTTTAACTTCATTTGGTGATTAAATGATGAGTATTCTTTCAGTTCATTAATTGGTCTGTTGCAATATACAGTCATTCAGTACGTGTAAACTTACAGTGATATAGCCCTGACCGAATGGGCCAGGATGGCGTAGTCGATATAGCGACTCGCTCCGGGCTGGACAGCCCGGGGCTCGAATCCCGGTGGGGGGCGAGATTTTCCGCACCCGTCCAGACCGACCCAGGGACTCAACTCCAGCCTCCTATTTATTGTGTACCGGGGCTCTCCGGAGGTTAGAGCGGCCGATCCGTGGCGTTATCCACCCACATACGTCTACTGCCGAGGTTAAAGAAAGAGTAGAACTGTACGTCTGCTTCTGCTGCGGGCCATCATGGCCTGTTCTAAGGTCAACTTTACTTTATATCTCTGACCGTGCTGGTCGGGAAGTTAAGAGAATCGGAATTAGAATCTTTCTCTGTCGTAGTTATGAGTGCTGTCCTGTATGCAAGGGGTCGTGTCCGTGTACCTGGGTCCTAAGGCCGGATTATATTTTTGTAGTTTACCTGTTTTTACCCAATTAAGTGCTGGGGCAATTTTTAAGTAGGCCAGATTCGCGTTTTTATAGCCCGTAATTAATCGTGGACGCCTGGTGACTGCATGCGGAGGATGCACATCGAAGTACCATGTATTTCCTCTGATTGGAAGCATGTTTAGGAATATTATCGGCACCGGTGACCATTTTTTTCCTTCAAATCTTCCAGGCCAATGAACAGTAACATCTTTGAGTCCCTCTTTTCGGATATTTGCTATCGTACTTGACCTTTTATCGTATTTGACAGTAGAACCATTTACGTAAGTGGCACTGAACGTGAACGTTGTAAAGGCGGGGAGGGGCGGGGCCGTGTCAAGGTGCTGGTGACATCTCACCTCGTAGGTCCGGGTTTGATCCTTGAACACTGCGGGTGCGATCTGTGGTTGACAGTGGTACTGGGATACGGTTTACTCTCGGACCATGGGGTTTCCGCTGCCAGTTGTTCCTCCAATGCTCCGTGTGCATTCATCGATTATGCGGCGGGTGGTAAGTGGACCCATTAGACACCCCTGTACAGAAAGACAATCCTTCCTGAACCACGAGAATTTGAAAAAAATAGTGTCCTTGTAGTACAGTAGTCCCTCGGTTATCCGTACTGTTTGGCACAGGGGTGGTCGGGATTATACCCACGAATCAGGACCATCGAGGGGAATCGGCTTGGTGTAGGTGACATACGAAATATCATTACTCGGTGCTGAAGTGAAACTCCTGAAAGCGGAAAAACTGTACGTAACATTATGCATATAATAATAATAATGAAATAATAGTGTACTGAAATAACTGGACTGGGACAAGATGCCCAAGAATTTTCCGGACCACCTGGGGATCCGGATTGCTACTTCTGTATCTCCATTGAACTGTACACCAGTCGACCAGTGTATTATTTGATGCTGTGTTCGTTTGAGTGTCGTCAGGAACGTTAAATTTGTTTGAACTGCTCATCATGTTGGTACCTGACACAGCGTGAAGACATCGGATTTGTGAGGACGCCTGATTTGTAATACGGTTTGTTAAAATTGCTCGAACTTTGCAGTCCAAACGTATTTGTTGTGTAGAATTGCTTTGTCTGGATTTTACAATCACACAGATGAAATAAGAGCTTTGGGGAACCAATGTGAGATTGCTTGTCTACCCGACTGTAATGTGTAGTTGCTGTTAATGATTCATATGTATACAAGGCCGCTGGGGAATCTACGCTCTCTCTTTGCCCGGGCTTCGCTCTCTATTTGGCAGGAAGTGTACCGACATTGGTAAGAAGGCTGATGCAACGACTGAGCAGTGTTGAAGGTTGTGTGGCAATGAGATTGCATAGGATTGCTTGAGAGATGTGCCTTGTCGGCTTAGGAGCATTATCTGGGCATTTCATTACCAAGGTTAACTGCTGTTTACAGAAGCATGTCTGATCTAGTCGTGGAGCCCAGAAACCTCCGGATGTGCAAAGTAATGTTCTTTGTGTGTTTCTTTCTTGTGCAGAATCCCAATGACTCGGACAAATCTGATAAAGACAAAGCGCCGTCGCCGTTCGAGGCAAGCAAAAAGGATGTGGAAAATGGCAACACGACACAACCGAATGGCATTGTCCAGAATGGCCTTGTGGATGACGACAAAGCCTTCAAGTAAGTTACTTTGCAGGTGACTTTCAGCTACACATTGCTGCAGAACATGGTAACGTTATGTTAGAGGGGTGTGAACACTATTGGTATTGGCTGTATGGTAAGGGGGTGACTACTCCATAAATAAGGCCACATTTTTCTTAAAGTTATTTACATTCAATGTTGTTTCCATTAAATGTTTGATCCCTGTGACTTTTTCACGAAATTTGATATGAATGTAATACCATTAGAGGTCACAACAATCTCATACCTTTCAAATTACGTCAGTCTGTAGGGGGTTATTTCTCCATAAATAAGGCCACATTTTTCTTTCAGTTATTTACATTCAGTGTTGTCTCCATTAAATGTTTGATCCCTGTGACTTTTTCACGAAATTTGATATGAATGTTATACCATTAGAGGGCACAGCAATCTCATACCTTTCAAATTACGTTAGTCAGTCTGTATGCTGTCTTATACAGGTCCTTAGGTCTGCAGTGGGTTGAGGCTTCCAGAATTTTTAGACAGGTGGCACATGGAGGTGGTAAGGTTGTCAGCCCTACTCACCGATCGCCTTTCCCCCCAGGACATATCCCTGTTTTTCATTTCTGTTAGAGGCCGAGTCGACCCCTAGGCCATAATGCGGCCGTGAGCGTTAAGTGAATGAAACCTGCGACCTTCCGGCTTGTAACGCAGTGCCTTAAGCAACTGCGCCACCGCGTTTCACCCTTTATATTACGTAGAATAATTTTATAGTGATGATAATTTTACATTTCTGTTGTTTGAAGATGAGAGATGTGGCCTGCACCAAACAGAATCCGGTGTTAATGCGGAAGGGCACTGCTAATTTGTGTTAACATTCGCAGCTGACGCTCAGTCCAGTGCAGTGGAAGCAATAGGGCGTTACGTTGTGTAAGGGTTCTGGAAATACGCTTCGTGACGAATCTGTGGAACTGATACAAGTTTTGTAGTTTTATTTCTAGACCGTAAAATAAGGCGGCGACCACGCAGAGAAAAAAATGCCTTCGATTTGATAGAATTATTGAACGGGCTGGAACAGAGGTATACAGGAACGCGCCACGATGTTGCGTTATGTGTGCGTTGCGTATCTTGTTTCGCTCGTGGTTGCTGACGCTTGATGCTCTTACAAATCGCGTAAATTAGGCTGGACGGACGAGCGGGTAGATACAAGGATGGACAGGCATAAAGTATCCCTCGCCGTGGTTTTGGCACGAAGGCACATATGTTTGTCACCAACTGCAAGGCCTAGGGATCCGTATTTAAACAAGCATCTTGAATTTTCGCTTTCCTTGCAGTTAATACCATTGCGCCGATTTGTAAGTTAATTTGTGTAAGGACCTCAGTTGTACAGTTTCATCCACATCATTTCGGTGGTTCTAGGACTATGTGACGACGCGATATAAATTGTTTCTGTAATCCACTTTACTCACATCCAGCATGTATTTTGCATGAACCGTGATTTTAATATAACTGTGGATTACTTCTGTCAGTATTCAGCTAGTTAAGGCTCGAGGTATGGGCACAAGCACATGTAGTTCCTTACGTAAAATGTTGGGCAACATTTTCATTTTAACCAGATCGAAATGTGTCCATAGGTTGTGGGTAAAACTTTGCTCTTTAAAACGTAATGAATATCAGCTCGACCATTCTGGAATTATGCGAACAGACGGGCAGACATTGCAGAACCTGTAGCGTGTGTTTGCAACGGGGACGAACCAAAATTAAATTACCATCGTCTGAATTTAATTTCCCGCCGATATTTATTGCCTCTGTCGCCTGGCCGTTCCTCTGAAGACCACTTTTTAATGCTCCATTTTTGGGCGCGTTCGCAATGTTGCGAAAAGCGACTGTTAGCTTCGTCATGTCTGTCCGTCCACATGGAATAACTCTGCTCTTACCGTTCGGATTTTCACGAAATTTGATATTTGCGGTTCGAAAATCTGTCGAGAAAATTCAAGTTTCATTAGAATCGGGCGAGAATGAAGGGTACTTTACTTGAAGACCAATATAAATTTTGTATCATATCTCGCCCATTTCTTCTTAGAACGAGAAATGTTCCAGACGAAAGTTATAGAGAAACTTCAAACACACATTTTTGTTTTCAGTAGCCCCCCCCCCCGAAAATCGTGCCGTTTATGAGATAATGTGGAGAAATATTGTAGAACGGGGCAGTCCACAGATGACATTATGGCGCATGCGCATTGCATGCTGGATACATAAGGCTACAAACACACTCAGGTTGTGCAGCACTCATTGCTTTTCCACTGCAACAATGGTTGCACGAACGCGCCTTATTGTTACGTTATACGTACATTGCTTGTCTTGTTAGGTCTTAGTACAGTCTGTTGTACCATAAGTCGAGTTCTGTGAGGTGTGTTTTCAGCCATATTTTTGGGAAAGAAACCAATCCTCGCAAAAGAACAACATTTAACTGGCACCAAACCAAGTTTCGGCGATAGCTGACGACAGTTTCCCAATCACGTGATCCAGCGTGTATCCATTTAGCACTGGCGTTACATACTGTACATGAACATACCACTGCCATACACTTGTCTGATTTTCTTAAAAATATCGCACATACGCAGTTTTCCTGAGGTTTGAAGCAACAGTGACGGAAAATAATAAAGGGAGAGGACGAAATAACTCGTAGAATTCATGGTGATGGTCTTGTTCGACAGAACTTGTGGGATCGATTCAATTTATATTTAATGTGAGAGTAGTTTTACATTGAGTTCCGTAGTTAGGACTTGCTCATTATCTCTTTTCTTTTCAACAGTTCGGGGTGGCAGACTGTTCGCTCCCACCCACTACCATTGTACCCGTAAAAGTTAAAGCATAATTTATCTTCTAGCCCTACAAACTTTGTGATGTTTTGTTGTGAAACGAAATATCTATTCAATTTACGGTGTAGTAAGTCGTGGCGTGCAACTTCTTTAAAACTGTCGTTTTTTACTTATGTAAAAGTATGTTACTGCATAACCGATCAGCGCTGTGATGGCATACATACCAAGCATTTGTGCAAGGAAGACTTTGTTTTCGACCAGTACAGACGAAATTGCGATAGATTTTCAGTAATGTTGAATAAGCTTGGAACCCACAGTGCACGGTTTGGTTTAGTGAAAATGTTACAATATGTACATGTATGTTCTGTAAGAGACGAGTTATGCAGACGGTTATGAATACGTGATGTCAGTATGTAAAAAAAATACGAGTTTTGAACTGGCATAGGCCTGGACCTTGTTGGCCGATGATTAAAGTAAGAACAGGACCACAACCTATCCTTGATAGGCAAAAACTATGTTATTGATAAACGATGGAAAGAAGTAGACACACGAAATCGTCGTGCCATCTGTTTGTCTACCCATTCGAACTTCTGGCATATTTGGCCGATGTGTACGGACCTTGATGTCATCCTTATCCTCGCAGGAAGCCGCAGTACTCTACATATTAAATTTCATGGTTGCAGTAACAACATGGCGGAAGCGCGAAGTTGTTAACTGAGCGACACGAGGCTGACTTTCGTTTGCGTATATGATTTGTGGTAAGTAGCTGGTGGAAAATGTGCAGCCTTTGTTGGGATGATATTGATGCGTAATAATATAGAGGCGGCTGTGGTAAATTTTTATTAAGACTGCAGTTGCGATGAGTGGTGGAACTATTGGAGCTAGGTAAATGAAACTTGGTATGCGAATACGTCACAAACATAATTACACACTGTGTAGGAAGTGCTGGCCAGGAAATTTAATAACGTATACAAAATCAGTGCTTTGAGTAATCCGTACCCAAGAGTTAAAATAATAATAATAATAATAATAATAATAATAATAATAATATGTCCTCAAACGACTAGATGATGATAGTGATGATGATGATGTGATTTGTGGAATAGCAAAGTAGGCTTTATGAATTATGCTCGGAAATGCGTCATGCTATAACATAATAAAGTACTGTATTTCAATGTTCGTAAAAAACTGTGCGTTCTTTAGTCTCCTTCTGCATTGTATCCTTACTTATATTCATAGGAATTTGCTAGCAAAGGATTTAGTTTGACGAAATTAATAAATTCTAATCGAAGACTAATGAGTATACCGAACTCAAACTGTGTAAAACTGCATTCCACGAATTTGTGCCTGTCATAAAGTACTACAGAGATTTAGCTTTTCACGAAGTGTCGTTAAAACTGAAGTGTTTACCAAATGAACAGAATCCTAACGGTGGCATTTCAACCGGTGCTGTGTTAGGACAGCAGCATGATCGTCACGTCCGCCATCTAGGACTCTTCACGCGATTTGCCAGATGCATGAAACGAACACGACAGATGGTAGATGGCAGAGAGGTGCCGAACGCTGCCGCTCGGCGGCATAATTGAAAATGATTTTAGATGTGGGAGGGGGGGATATAAAGTTGAAGGCAGTAACTGAACGCGCCTTGCTGTGAGCAGCTGCATGGTAGGCCACGTTTACAAGCCAAGAAGTATAGGCCCCTTTCGTGTGTAATCTTGAAGTCAACGTTATTTTCCTCTCATTGCTTTATGATTATGAAATTGTTCGTTTTTAATTGCAGTCGAATCCATTTATAACGACATCGGTTTATGCGGCATCTTATCTATAGCGTCAGATATTCTATGGTACCATTAATTCCTCATTGTTAGCCATAACATGTACCTGTGCTAGAACAACACTCATTTATAACAACACTAAACATTCAGTCCCTTACATGGTGCTATAACCGACTTAGACTGTAGCGTTAAAAATAACCATATTATCTCAACGTGAGGCCAAGTCCCACCCAGGGATGTAGGGCCGGTGGATGTAAATAATTTTCAAAAATCCAGAATGCAAAGTAATTTAACTTGTTGGCCAGTCCTTTGTGACCGTGTATTGTTGTTGTTGCTATTATTATTATTATCATCATCATGATCATGATCACGATCATCATTATTATTGATGATGAAGTGTAGAGAGCACTGTATGTATAGTTATGTGAGGCATTGGTGTTTCCTGTTTGTGCATCAGGAGCCATCATGTTTTGTTTGTGTTTTGTTACTCATTAAGGTTGCACTGTGAAATTTTATAATGTGGTTCTTCATGCTGGCAAAGTAATATTAAGCACTTGTGGTGAATGAAGTTTTTCATAAATAAAAGTTTGTGCCAAAGGGTAGGGGTAGGGGTGGGCGTGGAGGTGTTTCTGTGTGATAGATACTTGCGAAAAGGTGAAGTGTTTGTTACTCTTTGTCACCTGTGAAACAGTATATTTTGAGACAAGATGTGGTTACATATTTGCAGATGACCTTGTGCTACTAAGTAAGGAAGAAATGGTTCACGATAGACTGAAATTGGAAGGTGCTGTGCAGTGGAAATGAATATGCAGAAAACTAAGTTAGTGAGAATTTCAAGGCGACCATCCCCAGTACAAATTATTATAAATCAAAAACAGCCTGAGAATGTGAAATATTCCAACTATTTAGGTAACATGATAACATGATGCAAAATATACATGTGAAATTCAATCTGGGATTGACATGGCAAAAGCAGCATTCAACAAGATGGAGACCCTTTTTCATCAGCAAACTGGACTTAAAATTTAAGGAAGAAATTATGCTGTACATTTGAAGCATCCATATGTGGTGTTGAAATTTCAATACTTTAGAAAGTTGTTCAGCCTTACCTGGAATGGTTTGCAGTGTGATGCTGGAGAAGGATGGAGAAGATCATTTGGACCAATTGTCTGAGAAAGGAAGAAGTGCATAGAGTCAAGGAGGAAAGGAATATCCTACAAACAATATAGAGAAGGGAGGCTGACTGGATTGATCCAATCTCAGTTAAGATCTGCCTTCTGAAACACATTGTGGTGGGAAGATGAAGAAGATGTAAGGAGCTACTCAATTACCTGAGGGAAATGAGGCGGTACTAGAATTGGAAGAGGACGCACTAGATCACATCCTGTGGAGTGCTTGATATGCAATAGGCTCTGGACCGATAATTAGGCAGTCAGGGATCTATGTATGAATGAATGAATGAATGAATGAGAACTGTTTATGTTGAAGATCTGGTAATTTGAAAAATATTAATGCTTGCGAGTTGTTCGCACCCATTATCATATCTTATGATCCTATTCTTAGATATAAATTTTCTGAAATTTTTTGTGTACCAGTCATTTTGTAAAGTACACACACAACATGAAATAAGGAAAAGAGCCTAAAAGATAGTGACCAAAACTCTTTTTAATGGAGTTATATGGTTGGATAGTAAATTTCCACCAAAGTGGACAATGTTCTAATTTTGTGCATGTACAGCAGTCTTCAGGAGAGGCATTTTTAAAATGCTTGCATTTATTTCAAATTATCTGCCAATGTCATACTTTTAAAATACGTGGAGTTGGAAGTATGTTAGTTTGTTAGAGATTCAAAAGTGTGTATTTACCATGCTGCACCTTGTTGGCTACATTAATACAGTTTTTAAGCCATATGGCTTTTATGAGCAGCTGTTATAACAACAAAAGATTGATTATAGTCCTTTGTTATATTTTTCTGCAAATACTGAACAGTAACTTTTTAAATTATGCAGTTACACACATGTATGTTGAAATGAGGAGATAATGTGTTCGGTCACATTTATTTCAGTTTCCTCTGTTTTATGAACATGGGTTGAATTCCCAGGTGGGTAGGTAATGTAGCTGACCTCTCAATATGGTCTGTGTTCTTGTAGGCACTGCGGCCATCCTTCTGTGCTTGCCATTTTAATCCACATGAAGAAAACTGGGGGGGGGTGTCCTTTTTGTTTGTTTGTTTTGGTTGGTTGCCTTCTAAATGACAAAGTAATTTCTTCAACCTCCTGTGTGAATGCTGTTAATTGTCCAGTGAAACAGTGATTGTTGAATTACATTTAATACAGTTATTTTGTCCTAAATGAAAAGTAATGTAATGAGGGCAATGCTTGTGAGTCAGAATAATGTCATCACATTGAACTCCTTGATTTTACTGAGATAGAACATGTCGTTTCTTTCAGTCCCTGCCTGAAGGGTGTTGTGCGCTCTGTGTATCACCCAGAACTGATCAGTTTCAGTGAAACTGCAAGCAGAAAATGTTTGTGTCTAACATGGTATATGTGTTTGTGTGTGACAGAGTAAGACCAGTTATGATCCTTGGTTGCATTACTTTCAGGATGATTTTCTTTGTGGTCTAACATATATTGTCTTGAATTCATGAAGGTCTGCTATTTTCTTCATTGTTTTGAAGGTACAAACGATGGATTTGTTTCATTTTTGGAATATTGTTTTCTTGACACATTGAAGCTACATGTGATTAATTTCATTCACATTTGGTGTACTGTTTTCTCGATCGTTCTGTTCATACACCATTCGCCACTAACGTGATATTGGTGGGGCTTTCATCCCACATGTGAGAAAGGAGAAGTTTTCAAAATGTTCTTTGTAAAACATAAGGGAAGAGAGATCCAGTGACTGATATTATGATAATATTAAAATGCATTTTAGAGAAATAGGATGTTAGGGGTTGAACTGCACGATGTTGCTGTGCCGTTCATTGCTTTTGCAAAGGTGAGGCATCTGGTTGTGTTAAAGCTGGGAAATTTTGGCTGAACTTTTCCTGAGAGACCCAGTTTAGTTAGTTAGTCAAAAGCCCAGAATGATAATTTCATGCTGCTCACACCATCAGAGATCACTCCCTTCACTAGAGTGTATGTTTCATGCATGTTTGGAATAGCTCATTGTGTAACCATATGTACACCACACAAATGATGATCCTATGTATATGATAGGAAATGCCGGCTGATCGATACATGAAGCACCTTTTTTGCCTGATGTGTGGTAATTTATGTGGTGTTTTTGTGCTAGGTTTGTCATGCCTCATTTATTGCATATTAGGTGATGGCCTAGGTCCTTTGAAATGGTTGTGGGAATAAGGATTGGATGTTAATTGTTTATCATTGGGTATCATGGTCACATACAGGTTTGGATTCAGAAGAGTTCGTGACACTTGATCGTAAACTGTTTGCTTTCTTGCAGTCGAACACCTGGAAGTAGACAGCCTTCGCCAGCAGAAGAAGACATTAACAAGAATAATGGCACTGGTAATAATGTGGTTGTTATGGGTGGAGGAAAACCACCCTCATCAGAAGGTGTGGAGAACCATCACCATCATTCCCACCACCATCCACACATTAATCACCATTCCATCCCACATCATCCAAACCATCCACAGCATCATCTCCACCAACAGCAGCAAGCTACTCACCACATGCAGAACCACCATCTGAACCTGGACAGTGTCAATCAACACTTTGAGCATGTAATGGCAATGGATCCAAGTGGAAGTGCCATGGCGCAGTTTGACCAGGCAACAGCTGTTGCAGGTTATGCAGGCAGCGCTGGTGTACCTGGTGGACCTGGAATGCTGCCTCCTCAACAACAGCAGCAGGCTGGTGGAGGAATGGACTCACCCAGTATCCTGCCCCCCAACTTTGATGTACAGGTATGTGTGCAGTATACTTCATGTTTGTCAGCATGTATTCATTGTCACTGTTAGGATGTATTTCGGATGTGAATTTCCCTGTCTTCATTGCCAGGATAGTACATATTTATGGGGGCATAATAGTTGTAGATTAAGGTGGTTTGTTGTGTATACATTATTGCTGCTTTGCTAGTAAGTGATGGGGTACACAATGGTGCAGTTGGTTGAGGCAGTGCCCCACAAGCCAGAAGGCATCGGGTTCAATTCCCCATGGGGTCATGGAGATATTTTATTGACTTAAACCTTCCAGCTCTACCATGTCCCTGGGGTTGACTCAGCTTTTAACAGAAATGAGAACCAGGAATATTTACTGAGGGTTAAAGGCTGCTGGTACATATGGCTGACAAACTTACTGCCTTCATGTGCCTATTGGTTAGAAATTCTGGGAGCCTCAACCACCTGGAGGCCAAAGGGCTGATTACGCCCATCACAGGATGGCTTCATAGATTGCTAGCAAGTAGTGTGGTAGATTCTGCTGAGTCAGTTCAGAGATTCTTTCAGCTTGGCTTACAAATAATCACATTTATAGATGCACTGTCAATGCCACTGATAGATACATCGGCACATGTTTCATGGATGTCTTGATACAATTATTTTTAAATAGCTTAGATGATTGTTGCAGATGTTTCTACCTCCAAAAGAGTCATGTGTGAAGGTGTATGATAATTTTGTTAGTTCTGCATATAGGCATGTGATTTAAAATACAGTAGGGGACCTGGAGAAACTGTGACCGAAATGGCAACATATTATAGAAGGGCAGATCCCCTAGTATGGTTCATGTAAAACATTGTAGGTATGGAGGCCCTTTGGCAGTTATGACTCGCAGCAAAATGTTCCACTGTGTGTCTTCTCAGTAACAGGGTAAATTGACATCTTGCACAATGTTTTAATTTTTATGTTTTGCTCTATTTTCCTGCTTCAAGTGTTTTTCATCCCATTTAAATCACAGATCAACTAAATGACACTAATTGTAATGGTTGTAGGTTCTCATTTCAAATGTTTTGTATTCCTGCTTCCACAAGAGTAGGTGGTCTCATTCCTGAGGTTTTCTCTCAGATTTAAACAACAAGCAAACTGCAAGTCAGTAATCAGTGGTAATAAAACCTCTGTCATCCTTTTTATGTTCGTGGGTTCTTCTGCATATGGGGTCATCATATTACATGGAGTTGGTTGCAGTAGTAGCCCGTGAAATGTGAGCATAAGTGACCCACAAATCTTTCTGGTTACATGTAAATTACATGGCTTAAATTAGGCGGTGCTACTAAATTTATATTAAAATTGAAAAGTCTCAAGTCATTGCGCATCTCCAACATGTCACGTATCCAAACAGTCGAATGGATGTAATTGAGTCCATATATAGAGAAATGTAGTTCTCCATTGAAGTTCAGGAATTCTGGGTACCATATTGGATTGCAGGTTTTGAAAACAGCTTTTTAAAGATCTGACATAGTATTTAGTCTTGTATAAGTAGGTTGCCAGGTGGAGAAGTAGAATAACCTTTGTTATGCTTTGGAACCTGCACATATGGCCATTAAATGTTATTAACATTTACTTTATGGTTTTATTCAAGGACACACACACACACACACACACACACACACACACACACACACACACACAAATGTGGATATATGCGCTGAATCTGTTTGGTGTAAATCTAATTTATGGAAGGTAGCAGTAAGACAGATATAGAAACACACAA
>Ga0123357_10002741_pt1 | contig 19860 bp, 8 predicted proteins | sample TergutEmb28metaG_FD_89873 | JGI IMG/M metagenome (GOLD analysis project Ga0123357, IMG submission 89873) | Embiratermes neotenicus P4 segment gut microbial communities from Petit-Saut dam, French Guiana - Emb289 P4 | ecosystem: Host-associated > Arthropoda: Insects > Digestive system > Gut ...
ATCCTCTCTCCATGAGTCATACTTTATGTAAATTGGTTAAGGGAACAATTTAAAACACAACTGTTGTGTCCATCTGTATGTATGTACCAACTTCAGAGCAATAAACCTTTTTAAAAAAAAAAACACCTAATTAGAAAGCGTAACGTAACGTACGAACATTATGTATCACTTTTTAACTTATTATCTTTCCACCTTCGGCTTCTATTTGTTTATAATCGCTTTCGCTAAAGCAGGTCTCCCACAAGAGGCACATTTGACGGATATTTGTCACTTGTAGAAAAATACCATACCGTGGGAATGGCGTAATAGTGCAAATATCATCCACATGTCTGTTTCTTACCGACTGTCACTAAATGTGACACAAGTCAAAACAACAACCAGCATTCAGTCCAGGTCTGAAGTCTGTATTTCGTCTTTTACCACGACTCATTTATATAGCGTCCTTCTGTGGGAAACATGACTAGTTGCTTCCTGTCGTGTGCCTTTACACATGAAAACAGTCTGATCCACTGATCTGGCTACGACTGCGCTTGCGCAGAGAGATTATTACACCAGCAAGCTCCTTGCACAAAGTGCAGCTATTAGAGTCTTTGTCAAACGTGTAAGAACCGACAAACCGGCTTAACTAGACTATAAAGTTAATGGTAAATATGGAGACCTGCGATCGCCGTTTTGGTCCGTCCAAAGGCCTGGTTTTGTTATTTCCCATTCATTTTCTAAATTCTTTAGGCGACTGCTAGAAGCACATCGGAACGCTGTGGTCGCCGCTGGGTTCTCCTCGGCGCTACCTCTTGCAAAACATGCGCCGTGTTGAGAGTGCTTCGTAGCAACAGTCATTGTGCCTCTGAAAATATTCCTTCTTCTTATCCGTTCCCAGTACTAGCAAGTAATTTGATTATTTTAATGATAATTACCTATATCGTTTCCAAGAATATGGTAGTGGATAATTAGTTATGATGCGCCGTTCTTGGTTTAACACCCGATTGTCGTCATGACACCGAGAAAACTTAAAAATAGCATAAATGTGTAGGAGAAGAGCAACCAAACACTGTTAATATGTCAACTCCCGACACATCGTACGCATTACATTATATGATGTGTAATATTTGTTGTAGGTCATACTGACACGTAATTAAATCCTATAGAATCTGCGTAGCTAGAACGACATTCTTCAGTAACCTACGAATCAAATATCATCCGTCGCTTTTAGGTGACGTCATAATAAGACTGCAAATAGCAACCGAATGTTGCGAGCTGAATCGTGTAGTTGTCTCTCTGGTACATAAGAGAGTGGAGGTTTAGCTCCACGTTCTCTTAACCTTGGAACCAAATGAAAGGGAGATTTTAACCTTATGCCCCGACCGCTCTACGCCTTTGGGAAAAGCCCTCGGTACCCATTGAATAGGAGACTGGGTGACCATAAAATTGGTCTGGGCAGGCAATTTGGAGAAGAGAGTTGAATGGTACAATTACAGGCCTCTTCTTGCCATTTCAAAATTTACACAAACATTTCATAGACCAGATAAAAGTGCACAAAATTTTGAACTTTTACAGTGAATTTTAGAGACATTGCAGTTGAGGATTGAAGAGGTACATTCAGAATAAAGAGCAAGTTCTTCATCCCAAATCTGAATGGAATAAATCACTAACAAAGGTGCACCGCAGTTATATTATTATTATTATTATTACCTTTATGTAGGATACTTAGAATTATGAGCCGGAAACAAACCTTGTTTCTAAGGTGTATATTTTTGTAGCTATACTGTAGTTACAATTTATGGTACACATAATATTATTTCCCATGTTGAAGGATTGTAGGTCTACTTTTACATTATTATTATTATTATTATTATTATTACGATCATTCTCATGTTCGCAGGAGAAAGCATGGCAGCTCACGAAGGCAGGTACAAATCTTAAATATGCTTTTTAGTCCGAATGAGCAAAATCCCTGCCTTATATTTTCACAGTACAGACAAAGTACGTATAAACCGAACACTGTAGCGCCTTCGTGTAATGTTTATATATCCTCGGTGATCGTATCAACCTACTAGCATTTCATTCCATGAGAATGCTTTTATGGCGGTTTAATGCCGCCAGCAACAATAAAACTTCAGCATGTATTGCTCTACAATAAGAAATCACCTCAACACCTCGTTCTAACAAGTTCTGTTGTCAGTAAAACTCACACTAACTGTTGACGTAGAACAAGTGACGACTGTAGCGACGTTCAGTCGACGGAAATACAAATTACTTAGTTACAACCTAGTATAATTTTGTGATCTTTTAACCTTCTAAATTTTTATAGTCTATATGCCTACTCTTTGAATTCCATGTGGCTCTGAACAGCACAAGTTCATTGGCAATACGAATAGACTTCCTGCACTTCATTGCCATTTACCAGTGAACGTTTCGAAAAGGTACTTCAGTTTTAAAGATTTCGAATTTTGCCATCGTCCAGTGTACTTGCGTAAGGCGTTCAAAATGTGCATATTTTTTGCCCCTGCACTACATTAAACAATTTGCCTTTGTAATGAACACGTACTGCGTTTTCTATTTGGTAGGAAGTGGATTATGTTGTTGAGATAAATGTAGCATACATAGGTGAATGTCACACAGAATACTGTCAGAATGCATGATATTGAAAACTGGATTGGCAACAGTCCGGATAAAGAATAAGCGTTACTATTCCTGTAAATGTTCTTCTGTTATATTAAGAATGTATTGATTAATGGGCTAAGAGTGCCCGCATAGTAAATTGTGCGGATATATTGCGTCTGTCTCGTCTCCTAGCAACAGCTCTATAGTCTGGAACAACGATGTGTATTACTCGAACGCAAAAGGGCAAACGGGGAGAGGGAATTTTTAATTCCCTCACAAATTAATTTTCCACTAATTTGCCCAAGATGACCTACGCCACAAAAACACCAATTTGAGGAAATATTGCAGCATTAGTGCGCAGACAAGATGATAGGCACGGAAGACACAGAAGAGCCGGTACCCTATCCGAGTCTTGAAGTTAAGTTCCCTAGCATGAAAAACACAGACTACAGCCATTCAAGGTTGTCCCGCTGTTGTCTAGAGACAGTGGAGTTGCACATGGAAACAGACGATCATGCAAAAAGGCTCACGTCACTAGTGTTTGCTGGTGTCTACTGCTGAGCGAATTCGTGTCGACATTTTTACTAGCCTCGTGATAAACCTAACGTCACCTGAATTCATGCATAAATGTCACAAGTGTCAGGTGCTGGATACGGATTGTTTAACTTAGTGCAATATTGGTAATAAAAGTAAGAGCTGTAATGTCCCATTGATGATTTAGATTACAAACACAAGCTAAATGTCACTGTCGGCACAGAGAGTATTAATGATCCACAGGCTCGCTAAGCTGTGGGGTTAACAGAATATTCACGCGTTGATCCACTGCGTCTCTAGCTACGATGTCCACAGCCAAACCTTCTGGTCATCGCTTCACAACCCTACAAGCCCAGATGGATAATATGAAGTCACAGTTTAGCTAAGTATTCACGCCAAGAGTTTGGAAAGTTCCTACCTTGATAGAAGTTATCGGCAAAGTGCCACGCTGCATTGCGGACCGAAGCATAGATACTTCTAGACTGCTTCACAGATATACGTGTCATCTGACGTAACTATAATCAAATAATCACCAACCAAGCGCTTTCTACTTTTTAATTACCACTGAAGTGTAGGCAATGTTTTAATATCTTGTTTATGTTTCAGAAGTAAGGTCTATCCACTGCTGACTGTGCAAAGCATCAGAGAGTTACATTCGGTTGCCAACCGGATGTTAGTTTTAGTCAAGCTGGGCCGATCTCGGGCAGGAGAGATTATTCTGACTGGCCGTGTAAGGTGATGGTGTTGGAAGCAAGTTTTGCGCACAGAATCAATCTAAAGGAAAAATGTTTTGCAGCATAATTTTGATACGCCTATCTTCAGGTAAGCGTTATAAATTACAATCACCGAAAAGTGAATAAGGACAAGATTTGGAAATATTTTGGTTGTGTTGTAAATTTCCAGTTGTGGGGGAGATGATAGCGCTAGGCTATCAAATATTTTTGCCAGCCCAGACCCGGCAGTTACTATAACTCCTTTGTTACCATACGTTGTGAAATGTCCGGCATCATAGTACACATAGTTACGTAGAATAAAGTATCTTAGTCTCTAGCATTTATGGTGTAAGTTTACACGCTGGGCAAGGTGCCCAACAAGTGAATATCAGCACATTCTTAGTTCACCAGTTGAGATAAGACCAATCGGTGCATTGAAAGTCACACTGAGAGTTTCCAGGCCGATTGTCTTTCCCATACACCTATCGGGCCCTATACCGCTCGGGGATCCGTTGTCCAAAACCCAAGGGAGCTAATGATGCCGAGTAACAACGCAACATGGGTGGAAAGACTATCGTACCATGGTGGAGGGGAAACAGGCTGCTATTTCGCACCAGAAACCCCGCCGTTACACTATATTTACAGGTTAGTTATGTATTTCGGCTGTTTAGTCTGCTGCCCATCACTTCCCAACACACTACCTCACCTCCAGCCCACCGTTAGCAGGACAAGCGGGCACTGCCAGGGAACCTACAGAGTAGTAAGTTTTTCCCGTTCTCCCGGTAACCAATATCATGTCCCTGATAACAGTGTTCCTTGTTCACCATAGTAGGCAAGACACATGAGTAAGACTCGGACTGGTATTTGAAGAGTAATTACCCTGTGTGAGGGTAATATTGAAATTAAAGTAGTTTATTCATCAGAAATAATGTTCAAACAAGCGGAATGCTCATCTTCTTCATTAGTATGAACAGCACATTGTCAAAATGACACCAAGTACATAAAACATGTAACTTAAAACATAAAAAGTCCTTGTACATGGACCACAAATATTACATACTAATGTCTGTATGTCGTATAAACTAGGAGACTCCCTTCCCTGCAACAATAAGCACAATTAGATCTCGTCTCTCACATGGTTATAAACATTCTGCGAGAAATTCCGTAAACAAAAAACGGGGAAAATAGACAGTTTTCCACTTCCTCGCAGCCATTTCCTCATTCCACCTGGCCAGTTCTCTAAGGAGTCGCCGAGTTTTCCGAAATGCGTCAGTACGGAAAATCTGGATCGATCCTTTCACACAACAGCCGGCCTTTGTGGAGAAATTTAAGGAACTGACAGATAGTGCACGTTTAAAATGCGGTTGCAGATGAAAAGGTCACAAACGAGCTGGAGAGGCTGTCGGCCGAGAGCTACATGAAATATGAATAAACAGAATTTTATTTAAAAAATATAAATTGCCGATAATATTTAATATTTATACAATACAGTTTGTCCTAAAACGTAAGTGGGTTATATATATATAAAGTAATGACTAATATGTCACTCATCTTAACTGTTTAAAACGCATGCACACGCTTCCTAATTTATTAGACACATTGCATCGTGGAGATTCGCAACTCCTTGCATTTCAACAGTCACTAAGCTCGCGCTCTGCGTAAGTACACACAGTCTTATATATTCAGCCAGACTGGCTGTCGAGGAAGTTTTCATGTGATGTTAGAAAACTTCTGCTGGTTGCTCATCACGTCACGATATAAATTATAAAAATAATCGAAATTTCATATCAAGGTATTTTGTTCGTACGATTTTGTTCAGCATAATAGTCGACGTAAGGCACCACGAAGAAGGAAATGTGTCATATCACTACCCTAATGTGGTGAGTTGCGTTGCTGCACTCTTTACGTGCTCGATTCTATCAACTGCTCCACGAATTCTTAAAGATCCACAGATGAGAACAACGAATAGCGATTGTAGGCAGCGCACAGTGCCTGCCGTACAGCCACTCCTAATGGTTAAGTTACAGTGGAGTGTTCTTGAAGTAGATTTGATATGTCATTTGTATACCGTGTACAATGAATAAGGAATGTGAAGAATTCAACTAACTTTTCATACAGTTAACACTGCATTCTCAACTGACTGAGGTATGTCCACGCCGATCAATGGTGTCGACTTAATATCAATTTACTGGAAAAGTCCAACGTAATGTCAACGGTGATTTCCTCCAGAAACCTCCATGGTCGACATCATTAACCAAGCGGTCATTTGCACAAGCGACTGCGATTACTTGAGTCAATACTGCTTCTTAAGACAAAGGTCCGTACACCATGGTAACAAAGGAAAAAAATTACCTTAAAATTGTATAAAATTAACAGAAGAGAAAGCTGTAAATGAAGCAAGGAAGCGACATAAAGGAAAAATCTCAGCTTCGGTATTTGTTACTAGTCCGAAAAATTTTAAACCTTTTGGTGCTTTCAAAAATTTAAATGAGGAGGCAAATTCTTTTAACGTGTGGACACGATTTAACATTCTGAAGACTAAATTTAATCTGAAGTAACACCTGTATATATCAAGTTTATACCTCACAAAGAACAGGCTGTGTTTCCATTATTAAAGGAGGTGCTTTAATAGTCGCACCAAACACAACAGTAAAGTTCCAATTTTATTAACTATCAATTAAAGCACGTCTTCTTTAGGCTAATCAATTTTAACTCCGACGCGTCTCGGCGTTTATCTACAGCATCATCAGGAATTTCTCGACTCTTTTTACAACAGGTAAAAATGACACTAACACTTATTGATTCCAGGTCATACTTTTTGCACAGAATTCACGCCATTATTTCCAGCTGAGGCTTCCATGCTGTTGTATATTAAAATATTAAAATAATTAAATACAATTAGCCTTTATACCCACAAATCCTCTCTTACTCCTGGCTAAAGAACGGGACAGTACACGTAATGACTTCAGAAAGAGTGGAGTTTACAAACTAACTTGTCACACATGTGGATTGGCGTATATAGGACAAAGTGGTAGCGAAATAAGCACACGCTACAAAGAACGTTGTAGACATATAAAGACTAAACCCAAGTCTACACAAGCACTACACATCTGAAATAACAAACACGAATATGGACGGGTTCATGCTTAGAACAACCAAACTAGTTAAAGCACGCCAAGACGTAGTATATGGAATTATTGGGAGAACTTTTACATACAGTCATTCCATCGACAAGGGCAACTAATCTCCGAACAGACTGTATATGAACATATCCTGCTATACTCCTTGGCTCAAGTGGTTCATGTGAAAACATGCACAAAACACAAAAAACAGCGCTACTCACCTACACCAACTAACAGCGAGCCTTGAGCCAACATACCTGACATACAGGCAAGGAAAATGACATCAAACTTCGACCGCACCCACTATGATGTAAACACTTTTCAAGAAATTATAGGAAGTTGCTAAAAAAGGAAGCCAACAAACCGTATTCCACATGCGTCAGCTATTCTGCAGTATTCAAAAAAGTTTAGTGTCTTAAACTGTTAACATCAACACAGCTGAAGTGCTTCGATAATACTAAAAAGTGTTATGTTTAAGAAGGGGCAAGACTACATTTCTCGGTTGTATTTTAATTATTTTAATCATTTTAATATACACCAGTGTGGAAGCCTCAACTAGAATTAAATAGTGTGAATCCTGTGACATGGAATCAATAAGTGCTTTCTTCATTTTGATGCTTTGCAAGAAACAGTCATGAGCTTCCTGAAGATGGAGTATACAAACGCCAAAACGCGTTGGAGTTAAAAGTAATTAGCCTTAAAAAGTGTGCATTAAATGTTGGCTAATAAAAAGTGACGTGAAATAAGATGCACGGTGTATACAACGTTAAAACATCTGTAAACTCTCTATGTTTGTGTCACATCAGATATGGTGCTACGGAGAGTAAACGTCGGACCTCAAATGGTCAAAACTTATAGCCAAAAAGATATACGTTTCTAACAGATATGACTTAGTGCTGTAAAAAAATCAATTTTATCTCTTAAACTAATAATGGTCATAAAACAAAATAACATCAATCCAATTTGCTTCACTGTCCACAGAAGTACTAAACACTTATGCACCTACTGGCTTCACGCTTATACACTGGGATCTTGAGTTCAAATCCTGGTCGCCGGATAATGTCCGCATACCACTTAACATTACTATTGCTCTGCATAGGTGGAGTAAAACCAAAGTCTTGATGGCACTGAGGAGGAAGTATAGGTACAGATGCGCCGAGTCTAAAACTCGGCACTAGATTGGGCGGGTGGTTAATGCCACGCCCCGGCCATTTTATCCCTAAATAAATCCCATGTACCCATTTTACCGTATAGTAAGGGGGTCTCAGGGCTGATCTGGGTGGGTGTGTGGAAGAAAAAGGTTTAGGTTCAGTACTGGCCACGTAACTTGCTAGTTAAGTTGGCGTCAGTCGGCATGGCAATTTCACTGTAAGTTTCGCCATTTACTCTGTTGGGATTACATTTACAACTTGTTGCTGTGGATAGCAAGCGTTTGGTGGTGACGGTGCAATGCCTCTTCACCCCCACCCCACAGCTAAGCAAGTAGAATTTTCACTACTATATCTACCTCCTGTTGTCAAATCCCCTGTTTAAGGAGTGCCATTAACTTCCTACAGTACTTAGGTTTATAATAAATTATAAATGAGAACAGGCAGGCGTGCAATCCATAAAATATGAAGCAAAGTATTTTGCCCATGATGTTACCGTGGAATATAGTAATACATTCGTAGTTCGCAGATATGTCCACATGGACAGCGTCTCTGATAATTTCTGTAATATATTTCCTAGCTGTGGTCCACGCCCCTTCTCACGTACCCAATAACCCTTGTCCAAGTTCTCCTTGCTTTCAACAATTTCACATAATTTACTTTACAGCACCCTCAATACGCAACAACTTCTACGACATGTCCTTAAGTTGGGTAATCTTACAAGAGTGTCAGGCACTAGAGCAACTTTGCATGGACTTTGGGTGTGGGTTAAGTTTAAATTATTGCGGAAGACTTCTAACTGTAACTGACAGTGTGATCCTTGTAGCCTTGCGTATGTGAGGAGTGGCCAGTTCGTGAACAAGAAACAATGCTTACAGTTGTACCTGCAACAATACAAGATAAACTTGTAGACGAAAATAAGGTGCACAAAAACTTGCAGTTGTGCTGGAGATGTCAGAAAGAATAAGCATGCACAGTAATCGGATGTAGCAGAGTGAGAATTGTACATAGCTGGGCAACACTGTGCAGTGTTAGTCAATACAGAATAGAGAAGACAGAGCAGCACAAGTTGCAGGGATAAATGTCAAATATGTAAGCAAACGGCGTAATTCGTAACAAAACTAACAACGAATATATAAGTAAATTTAATTCCAGATCCCAAATAATGACAAATACAAATATAATTGACTTTCTATAAAACTATTAGGCAACAACGGAACTTCCGGGATCATGCATGACAATCCACGGAAAAATAAAGAGATGTAACAGGTCAAAAATATGAGGCATATATATGGAAACGAATCTGGGAAAAGTGAAGGTAAAATTGTTCCCTTGCACACCGTGGAAGCATATAGGAGGAGAAGAGTTACGGCTTCACTCATTCTTACCCTCGCCATTATATGGGGGTGATTGTCAGCCTTACACAACAATAGCCTCACCTCATAGGAAGCATCTCCTGCTTGTCGTTGACGTTGAGACTGGATTGGCCGCACAACCTGTCTGAGCGTCTCGGAGAAGGGAAAAATTTTTTCGCCACAGCCCGTAGTACAAATCACTGCAATCAACAGTGTGTTAACAGAAATAACACTGTTGGAATTTAGATCAACGAAAGATAAGCACAAGTGCAGAAGACGATTTATATAACGTATTATGTCACTCTGATTCATTTAATGTATGTATAATCATTCGAAACCCTTCGGAAACCACGTTGTAATATAAACGTTAACATAAAACTGGCTGTATTGTTTGCTGTGCCCTTGAGAATGGTCGAATTGGACCGAAATTTGTCGGGCTTAAATAACAGGTACAGTCGAGCGTTGATGAACCTGATAATCTTTTCGAGGCGTTTCTCATTTGACTTAGCGGTAGCAGTGTCCAGAGCATATTTGACGCAGTGGTCTGCAAATCTGGATATCCCTCTTTGGAAATTTACGGGTTAACGTGAGGATTTAGTAAGTCTGCAGCAAGTTCCCTATTTCTTGCTGCTGTTCCGAGAATTCCTGCCAGTTAGAACTGCTGCAGGCCAAAGATACTTCCGGCGTTCACTCCAAAGCCGAGGTCTTCGGTTCATCCGTGCAATCCATTAGGATAATCCTGAACGATTTCACGTATTAATTGACGCTAACGATATTCTTATTGATCTGCGGATACTGCAAATATGCAGCCAGTGAATTCGCTTAAATATGCAGGCGAGCGGCTACCGAGGTTACCAGGTGCCCTTCGACAGATACTGAACTCGGATCGTCTGACGATCGAGAACAAGACATTGCAGATAGCCTGGGGTGTTATCAGGGAAAAGGGGGGTCTTGAACGATGTATTTTAGAACTGCAGATGGTTTTCTAAAGAGCCCTTACTTATATGGCCTTCTGCCTCACCACAAACTGACAACCGTTTCTGTACCTCGTCCAGCCGCATTTGTAAGGCCTCTTCCAGGTTTCGCAGGAAGAAGTCGCAACGACTTACAAAACTCGTTTTCTCGTTCGACGAATAACTGGCCTTAATAACGCATCCTCTGATCCTAGTGTTCATTTTTCTTGATAAATGTATCGTCTATTCGTTGACGTCACGACGACGTCAGACCGCGGCCGTGCTCACATCCCTTTCCGTCAGCAGGACATCGCACTTTCCAGACATAATTATAACACGAGGACAACAACCGGCTCTGACAATTCGAACGGTACAGAAGAACTATACTGCTATCGCACGATGCACAGGCAGCTAGTGACTGAGACAGAGAAAAGTTGTGGTGTCTTACCGGGGTGTTGATAAGTCCTTAGCCCGACCAGGACGGAAACAAGCTCGGAAGCATGTCAGGGACGCGCGCGATTTCAACAACATCGAGACGCGAGCTGTCATCAAATTTTTTCCCTGCAAGACAAGGAGCCGAAGGAAATTCACGTCATTCTGATAGAAACATAAGCTTGTTTCCTTCCTGGTCGGGCTAAGGACTTATCAGCACCCCTGCATGTACTACACTGTGCGTCTGAACAAGTACGACAGCCCGTGAACCAAGGACCGAGACGGCCACGCACATAAGCTACCATAATAATTCTCCAGTTAATAAGGGCCACCGCGCTGCACGAACCCACACAAGAAGAGAGACTGCTGAATTATCTTGACACGTTGCTCTCAAACAGTGGAAACCAATTTGCACGCATCATCAGGTGCACCTGATATCAATAACCGATAGATATCATGTAGCAGCTCTCTTCGCCTCTTACAAGACCCTGTTCAATGTTGCACGGTTCATGTGTTTCTGTGAACACAAAAGCTTTATGACCATGTAAAAGTTAATGAGAATCGTCGGTTCTCGTTACTTATCTAAATAATAATTAAAACGACAAGTAGCAACAACTTTCCGTTAATGAAACTTGACAAGCTGCAGCATGAACGTTCACAACATGCCGTTTCGACACTCTGCCCACGCTATTACATCAATAACAAGATTGCCAACTTTGAAATTCGAGTTCCTCACGTCGTAATGCACCGATTGTACCAAGGCGTTCTTTGCTTTCTAAATGTCATGCAGTTTTATGGTACACACGTAAATGAAACCCCATTAATGTCCATTAGGTAAGTAGACCATTCCCTGCACCAGTTGTCACGAAACTTACAGAAGCTGGACAGACTTACGTGCGCATCTGTAACACACAAAGGGACAAAAATATGAGAAGTGTGGATAGCGAGTCTTCCGCAGCCCTAAGCAAATAATGGCTTTGTGACGATTTACATTGAACTCAAAATTACTCCATAAATTGTTTTATTGATCTCAGAACAAAGAGGGATTATTTCCCTACACAGCATTAACTGATTTGTTTTATAACCGAGATGAAGAGTGTTTGCTGTGTGGTACGAGCTAAATATATATATATATATATATAATTCAAGTTAGTCTTAGTCTTTATAAGTTTAATATATGTTATCCTTTCTTCAGATTTTTCTTCGTTTTCACTTGTACCAAAAGTGAATACCGGTACAGTTCTTTCAAGTACATCACGACCTCTTCCTTCCAACTTTTCCCATTCACAATGCGTGATAACCCTCTCATTAAATTCGATCCAAATGAACGTCACCGTAAAACGGCAAAACTTGTAAACTTTAAGTCCCGAATCCATAGTTCCGATAACGCACATCTTAAGAAGTTTTATGGGATTCATAATGATCATCAAAATTCACGTGGCGTGTACAAACGAACTAATAGTTGATTCAAATTTTTCGTATTTTTTAAATCATTAAACACACTTCCTTCTTCGACAACCATTTTGGTTGTAAAATAAACATAGGCAGGATCGTTCCGTCGGTCTCTAGAATGTCTATCGACTGTAAACTTTCAAACTGAAGGATGGTTCGACCTTCACGATCACTCTGTAGTACCCGTAGGTCTTTGTGTCTGGGAAAATGTGACGCGGGTCAGCGTGGTGTCTGTTAACATCGTTGTCGGGATAAATAACAGGTGGTTGTCGTTCGGTGATTAACACTGTGTTAGGAAAGGTGACACTCACGGTAGGAGTTCTGAGGACAGCAATGTACCGCACTATGGGTGATGGCACAGCTCAATATACATAATTGTTAATTTATTTTCCCATTAATTAAGAGCTGTGGCTCCTTAATATTTTCTAGCATTACTTCACATTTACACAATAGAGAATTCAGGTTTTCCGGGATGTTCTTGTGTACCTTTCGAAGGACCATAGTGCCTCTGTCAAGAGTTAAGACCCTACGATCCCCTCGAAATGTCGGGGGCCAATTTCTCAACGACGCAGCTACTGAATAATTTAAAACGCCCTTTCGTTAAACTACAATTTCGTAGAGAATATAGAAGCTTCAGAGTTAATTTTAACGCATATAAAATATGTTGCTGTCTGTCAGTTTCCTCATACGTATATACATTCGTCACTCAGCGCAGATTTGCAGATATCCGTGATTAATCAGCAAACGTTCCAATTTACGCCCATCCACACATGTCAGAGAGCCAGAAATTCAGGTACAAGAACGCATGGACCAACTTTAATTGCTACCATATGGGAAGTCGTCACGCTTTGTCTTGCAATTCACTTGGAAGAAATTTAAAAAACTTTCCTTTTACTTCTTTTTTTTTTACTTTATAGGCCCTTGTAAAACTTGAACGCACTTCTCCATTCACATGTTCCGTACATGTTCTACCATTCGATTAAATAATGAAATTTAAACAGTGGGAAATAAATCAACTTGGGGGTCACAGTTCGTTAAGAGTTTTCGAAAGATTGGTCTCTCATTTGAGGAGGAAACATAGCCTACGACATGACCACGTCACACATCATGTATGTTCCTTTCATGCACGAACATTCGCGTTCCCTTTTATTCATCTCTATCTTTACATCGTCTTTGGGTTTTTTTAAAGACTAATTTGCTGCAGTGTGTTAAGGTTTTCTAGCACTGCTGTTATCCAAGCTTCTTTATACAGTTATACCTCGCCTGTCGCACGTATAAACACTATATTTAATTACATTGTCGCGCCCATATATCATCCCAAGATTTTGACTTCACTTGCTGTGTCGGCTAAATCTGAAATCTAATACGGGCCATGCACTGTACACATACAAAAGCAGCTGATTGGGTGCGCTTTCCAAATAGAGACTACAACCTTCCTGAATCTTTTACAGCAACAAGGCTTACCTGATTAGCCCGTGTGTTGCCGAGTGGGTTATTAGGACACACTGCAACAAGATTGCTTTGAGTGGACGTTGCTAGTAGCTAGCTTTGATGGCAGCGGACGTAAATATCCTAACTAAAGGACTAGCTCCACTGTAGCAGGGATAAACGAGAATAGCTAAGGGGGTACAGTGACTAAGGTACTGGCTGGATAAAGGGAAAAATTGACACCGATTACCAGCCAGGAATTTTTGTCTCCTCCACAGCGTACAGCCCAGTTCTGAGGTGCACCCAGCTTCCCACTCAGGGTATATGAGGAATTTTTACTCTGGGTTGAAGCGGCCGGGGAGTGACGCCGACCTCGTTTACTCATTTGCTACCAGGGACAAGAATGCGCGAAGAAGTATCTTCAAACAACCGCAGCCTTCAAGGCCCGGTCGAGGACAACGTAACTCCATACGAACAGTCTGTCTGTAAAGTCACTTGACGCAAGACCGGTCATTGGAGTTTCGCGTCTTGCGAGGAGGACGCCAGCTGCCTTGAACAACACACAAACATCTATGTTTCAACTCCGAACTGATAAGGCTGTGGTTGCCAATATGCTGCTGCTTCCGAATTTCAGAGAACTGATATGAATCGCCCAAAAGTATTTTATAATTTTTAAGTCATACGATAAAAATATAAGTGCCATGAAATGGGGGTATTTCTTAGACCGGTTAAATGATCTGAAATCTCCAGCTAAGGCTCTTTAATTTTTTTAGGGAATTTTTAATTTTTAAAGAGCTCGACTGCTGAACAAGTGGGTCTGTACTAAGGTTTCTGCAATAAAGTAATAATTATAAACTCTTCAGACGACGCAAACTAAATCGGAGTGACAACAGCTCTCAAGTTTTCAGGGCTGATATTATTCGCATAATGTTGTTTGAATGCTTACAGCGTCTAGTGTATTATGTGTCGAAATTTCGAAACAATGTACTGGTAATCCTGAATTGTCACACTGACGAAGTAGGCAGCATGTTCCTCCGAAACACTGAAAGAACACATCAGATTAGACGTTGTGAAGAACGCAGAAGAACATAAATTGATACGTGCACATAAAACTTGCATTAAGAAGCCTCGCGACCCATGTCAAGAAACTTCCTTAAACCTGCAAGCCGAAAATTAACTTAGTGACATATAAGCCTACTCTTCGGTTCATATCTCACAGAGAGAGTATAATGCGATTCCAGCACAGGCCACCATATTATTTCGAAAATCTGCATTGAATTAATACATGTTTGTTGTGATAGTCATGCTAAAATAATAGTTTTCTCTGTGCAGAAAATGAAAATAATCATAAGATTAGAACAGGTGACATATATACTGCAGTGCCATCTACCCCGTTCATAGATTAAGTCATATCTCAGCGGAACATTCCGTATTATGGATCAATGAATTTCTGTAATACTGAGAATAACAAAAAAATTTAAGATATTATTTTACGATCAGACTTACAGCAGGTCATAAAAAATTTTCTTTCAGGCTCTGCAGCAGTTCAGATCTTCAAGACCGTGTTCTATCTACTGTGGATTTGTTGTGTAACGACCAAGAAACCTGAACCTTTCCCCATTACTGTAGTTCGTTTTGTTTATTTTTGCCTCTAACAAGTCACACCACACTCATTCTCATTGAGGATGTTAGAAATTCACCCGGAAATTTATACAAAATCTAAATCAAGGATTACAAGTCCCTAGAAATATACATCTTAAAACTCCTTATTCAACTTTGAGATGAACAAATAACCCGAAATTGGGTCCATCATTCGCTACGCACCCATTCAGTCTTGCTGCACTTTTCTTTCGCTCCTTCTTCCACACAAATCGAAAATAAGACGCTCTGAATTTCGTCCGCGCATTTCCGTATTATGGCAAACTGGTTGATTACTTTCTTTGTTGGTGGTAATGAGGGTATAGTTTAATGGTGCCAGTTGAACAGGAATGCTCAAAAAAGCAATCGAAACTACTTTACAATACGTGATTCCTACATTCTAGGCGCCGCAACAAATTATCCAGGCGCCAGGGAATCGTCGAGACCTTTTCAAAGACACTTCATCGTCAAATTGTACTCCAGGCGACTTGCATTCTCTGCGCGGTCTGTCAACATGGGACGCGGTGCAGCCAGTAAATTATTATGTTACCTTACTGTTAGTGTTTTACTGGTGCTGTTGCGAATTGCTAAGTAACGCTGTCTGCCTTCAGAGTTCTCAGGTCACAGATAAGACTTTTAGAAATTTTGTGTAGTTTTGGATGGACTTCACTTAATCGATATGTCTTGAACTTCTGTCCAGACAGTAGCCAGTAAAATATGGCGACACATCCAGCTGTATGACTTACCTTCGTGTCTAAACTTTCTCCGAGAAATATTAATGCTGGTTTCTACTTAAAAAAAAACCTTCAGAGTTTTGGGATGTGACACGCCGTTGAGGGGTGAGTGGTTCCCTACCTTTCAAACGAACATATTACCTCCTTACCAAGGGTCGTCTCGGTCCTCTTGACCCTTAAAATTGAGTGCAGTACTATCGAAACTTCGGGAATCACTCACCCAGTTATGAAGTGTCACATCTCAGAAGGCCCGAAACCACCATCCAAACATTATGAAAATATCAAAACTCGCAGTTATTTCGAGAATTCAGGTTCTCGCAGTGGTGCTGCTGAGGATTCAGGCGTTCTGATATAGAGACTGTCGTTGGGCGAGTGGTTCCCGCCGGAGTTTCGAAGGATCGCGGTACCATCGAAAGGCGGGGAACTTCCCAACCAACGGCACACCATCACACAATAGAAAACCTGCGTCTTGAAAAGCTCTTTCTTTTGGTGTGTTTCCACAACAGGTCGCACCGCTTGCCCTTTGAAAATGGGACAGGTAGCTTGTCCCGAAATTTCAGTAAGGATTTACCACCTTACGCTGCATAATAATCAAGATGAGCACATATATATATATATATATATATAATCTACTTCGCGGCGAAGGTCTGAAGTGACGCAAATATAAAACTGTTTGGCTGCACACAAATATTTTGTTAAAAAAAGTTTATTACAACGCAATGTCATCTACATGAAACACATTAGTATTAACTACAATTATATTTATGCTCTTACGATACGTTGACTGAGTTCAGTCCAGTCCAGACCAGTTAATTCCAGTCCAGCCCAGTCCTTACAGTACATTTCTTATCAGACCTTTCGTGGAACTGTTTGCTGTTTTAACAATTTAAAGCCCGGGTGTCTGCGTGCTCAGTAATCTCCATATTACATAAATTTCTTTTAAATCCTTCTAGTTTGTTTTCCCATTTATATCTTACTTGTACTAAATATTGCCCTAATTTATAACTTGCGTCTTTCTTGCACATTTTATTAATGTTCTACATGCTAATTCCTCAATCATATCCAGCCGTTTCTCACACAAAACATCGGTTCTCCACTTTCCTCTTTCCGTAAAGCACCACGATATATGTTTAGCATCTTCTATACATAAATATAGACGAGAGCTTCCTCTGTCCATTCCACTTCTAATCCGTCTTCTAATTCCCAAACTAGTGCTTCTAACCAAGCTATCCTCGTTCTGTCCATTCTAGTACAACATTACATACATCCACTCATTCTCCAATTTGGTTTAACATCATCCTACCCCAATGGACTAATGTCACCCACTACAAAATCATGTTCTTTCGTTCTGTTGCTGTACATCTTTCTTTCATCATCTTTCTTAGTTTTCCGGCGTCATTTCCCTGCTGATTCTGCAAGTCCTGTTTTCTCGTCACTCCACTTTCATCTTCTTTGCCCAACCTCACAATCTTACTTCCTTTTTGCTATCCAGAATGTTTTCTAAGAGCGTCTTCAAATTCCACATACATAAGCCTCTGGCAGTAGTTACCTCGCAGCCATGTGGCCTTTGATCTCCCGCCCGCCCTGCGTAGTTACATTTCTGCCATACAACACGCTGTACCGTTTGCTACCCAATAACAATTTATTAAAAGCTCTCCATGTACATTACCAATCATTCCCTTATTTCACCCACCCACAGTTCATCAAACACGCACCTGGAGTGAAGCAGCATTTCATATAAATTTTGTTTGGTCAAGCTCTAGGTGAAAACTTATTAAGAACTATGTGCCAAATTACCTTCACTAATGACCTTCGTTTGTCAAACTTGCTGAGTCTTTCCAAGTTAGTCCTAAACAATTAAATGCATATGTAACTTCTACGTCGTGTCGTTTCCATACCCATTAATCTGTCACATTTTTTAACTCTACCATATTGGATTCGTTCAAATTACACATGTCTCCATTCTTTACAGTGGCATACTAATCTGTTTCTTCTAATCTACAGCTGTGAATAATGACAAAGTTAAAATTCCCAAGCGATAAAATCCTAGAATTGTATAATATCCAGCTATGTCTACATATTGAGTGTCTCACGGTTAAGATACTGCCAGTAAAAAGAAAATAAAGAATTTTATTTTTGAATTAAGTAATGAGTTACTTTTCCTGGACACTGTCACTAGATTATCAGATTCAGCTTCGTATTTCAAAATGTTTCATTTCTTTATCATTCTTATTTGTTTAAAAAATGCCACTTTTCATTGAATCTTTATGCGAGGGAGTTACACTGGACTGAAATTCCGGAATGTCAGATTAGCCCGATAAAGTCTTAATATTCCACGTAAGTTTCAATACCAAACGTCAACAAAATTCGTTGTAAGTTTATGAAACTGAAAATAGGGGCTTAAGAACAGCGGGGAAAACAGACAGAAGCAATGCGAACGCATAAACTTACTTCCTTCTCTGTGCTTATGTAATATCCAAATGGTGCAGCTAAACAGACGAATAAAGTTTTTTTTTTTTTTACCGCAGGCAGAAAGGTTAGTACCGCCTGTAACAGCAATAAGTAATTTGCTTCTAGAAACAAACGCGCTTTACTGCTGGACACCCACTGAGCGATCATCATTAAACTGCATCAGTCTCTTGTCTTGGTAAATGTTCACGCCTTCTGACATGTTTAGAACACCTTGAGGCATCGTAATCAATAAAGGGTAAAACCCCCATAACATCGTGCTGCAGAAACCCTAAAGGATTCGTAGGGGTAGTATAAACTAAAGCCATTACCGGCATTGCCCTAGCACCGCTGATTCGAACGTTATATGAATTGTTTTAATATTAATGTTTCTATTTCAAAAAAACAGAAACAATACCTGAAATTTAAAATATACGGACATCATGAATATGATGACAAGCCACTATACGGCATGTCATCTTCTTTTATGCAGTGCTGAACACGGCAGTTCTAACGAGCACTAGTCTATTTCTTACAAGAGCAATGTTCTTGACCTGTTAACGAGTAGTGAAGAGAAACAAGCAGCCTTCCAACACCCCACACCGCTTCTGAGATTACTTGACCAAGACAATTCAGTGGCGAACCCATAACAACCATTTTCACGATTCTAACATTTTATGACAACAAACATCAACTCTAATCACATACTCGATAACTGTGTCTTATATTAATGGGTATATGTCATTTTATACGATCACATTTGCAAACTTTTGGCATTTACACTCGATGATTTTATTGAACTCCTTGACCATGGCCCATTGGTGTCGAAGTATGCTGGAGATACAATAAAATGACTGGTGTGTGCAAAACTGAGTGTACAAATTGGTTTGCTGTAATTATAGATCGAATGCAAACGGTGGAAACACAACACTGCTATTATTTTCTGGCAAAGAGGAAATCGCAGGTAACGGGGTGCGATATAGCCGTATACAGAATGATCAGTATTATAACTTACCAAGGAGACAGGTGCATAGAACAAAGAAGAAAAACTTTATGACAACTAAGTCAAGTTTGTTCAGTTTGTAACAAAACTGAAGTCAAATTTGTGCACAATTCTAACCAGATAGAACAAAACATAAAATAATACTACGAGGTCTGTTAGAAAAGTATCCGACCGTATTTTTTATGCGAACACCTGATGGATTATAATCTAGCGCGCTTGCATGAGCCGACCTTGAACCTTAGTGCGCATGCGTGAATTTGTTCCCGCCTGTCGATAGCGTCAGTTGCTGGCAAGCAGCA
>Ga0123357_10002742_pt1 | contig 19856 bp, 9 predicted proteins | sample TergutEmb28metaG_FD_89873 | JGI IMG/M metagenome (GOLD analysis project Ga0123357, IMG submission 89873) | Embiratermes neotenicus P4 segment gut microbial communities from Petit-Saut dam, French Guiana - Emb289 P4 | ecosystem: Host-associated > Arthropoda: Insects > Digestive system > Gut ...
GTGTGTGTGTGTGTGTGTGTGTGTGTGTGTGTGTGTGTGTGTGTGTGTGTGTGTGTGTGTGAGGTTAGGTGGGACAATGGGGGCATGGTAAGAGCAGGTAATTATAATTTTTCCTATGTAAAAGGAAACAAAAATCATCAATTGGGAACAGGATTTTTTTGTGCACCACAGAATAGTATCAGCAGTTAAAAGAGTAGAGTATTTTGGTGATAGGATGTCATATATAGTTCTGAGAGGTCGCTGGTGTAATATCATTTTTCTGAATGTGCATGCACCAAGTGAGGACAAAAGTGATGATTCAAAAGACAGTTTTTATGAGGGTTTAGATCAGGTTTTTGATCATTTTTCTAACTAACATATGAAAATTCTATTAGGGGATTTTAATGCAAAAGTGGGGAAAGAGAATGTTCTCAAACTGACAAGGGGAATGAGTCTCCATCAGGATAGTAATGATAATGGTGTTAGAATAGTGAACTTTGCCAAATAAAAAAATCTGGTTAAGAGCAGGTCATCTTTCTTCCACTAGATTTCATTACCAGAGTACATGTTCAGGATAGCCAACAACAAAGAATGTAAGGCATCACCAAAATGAGCCAACATGAAAACTCAACCATCCACACCAACATTACAGTTGTCAGTTGGGTTACAAAATATAAGAAATACAAATAAACTTTCCAGAGTTACATCTTGCCTCCAATTATACTTATCTCATGTACCTCTTGTGGCATTTTTTTTATGGCTGAACAGCCCTAGTTGGCGTAGGTCTACAACTCATTTTTGAGGCTTTGTGATTACACTAACAGGTGAATTACATGGGGTTACTCTACATGCTAGTCGCCAGCGAGCTCACTAGCAGCTTTTAAACTTGCTGGCAACCAAATAGAAACAAGTGAAGTTGAAGTCTGTTCAGCTTTATTCGCTACTCGCTGGCTAGTATAATATCCCGCTTGTAAACTCGCTCTCTGTAATAGATATGGCCAGTAACTTGTGATAAAACACTAAAATTCTTCAGTTCATCTCTGAAACGTCAAATGATGGAGTACAGGGCTACTAGTTGACTTCCCAGCCTTTTCAATCCTATGTGTAATAGGCATGGCTAGTTTACTCCCTGCTTGCTCAGTAGCTGGCGACTGAACTCGCTGGCAAATAGTGCATAAATTAGCCTCATGTAATCCCCTCTTTGTACACACCACACTCTATACGACTGCTCTGGACAAGTGATTGGCCCATCGCAGAGACCTCTACCTGACATCACACAACACTTAAAGGAAACAGACATCTGTACCTCCAACAGAATTTGAACCCCCAATGTCAGCAAGTGAGCAGCTGCAGGCCGACGCCCTAGTTTGTGCAGTCAGTGGGATCATCCTTTCTGGCATTTATTAGACACAAAATACAGTTGGAAACTCAGGCTTACAGCTCCACTATGTGTTATCTTGAAATGTTTGTTCATCAGCTGTGTACGAAACACAGATTAGCTGTGAGAATTTATAAAGTATAAAAGTTGAATGTGTGAAAGTGAAGGACTGCCTGTGTTTCTCACTTGTGTTTTAGATGTTGTGTATAGTGATGGTATTTGGTGCACAGTTGGACTAGTTAGCATGGAGTGTATTTGTGTTTTGTAGGTGGAGAAAATTTGTATGCCATTGTATAATTTTGGGGTGATCATGCGGTACAGGAAGTGTATATGTGTAATTTGTTTGAATTTATAAGTTACTAGAAAATATGTCAACATTAGTCCCAGGTAGTTGCAAAACAAGTTAATTTTTTAGGCCTCATGGTATGGGAGAGCTTAAACTAGTAGCACATAATTGTTACAAAATTCTGATTTGTAGCTTTTCTAATTAAATGTTGTACTTTGTAACATTAAGGTGTTTGATTCATTGATGTTGATGATTATATATGCTAAATTCATTTTTGGATGTAAGTATTGAATACCAATTGCAAACTATTGTGTAAGTGCTGGGTAATGTACACATTTGTAACTTTAAGGCTGTAATGTAATTCACACCTACTCCTACACCTTCTACATCTTGCTTGCAAAGACAGACACTACAAACTGGGGTCAACCTTGGTCAAAGTAATCCAATTATAAGTAGGTGCACAGACCAGTCTGGTGCTGTGTTTCTACCAGCTGACTGTGGTAATTGCAACTTACGTACCAACTGCAGTGTCAAAGAAATTGATGCTTCAGAATTTTTCCCACAAATGACAGAAGACCAGAATTTAGTGTATTCTCACATTGTACCTGAATTTGTTTCAAGATGAGGACAAATTGACATATTATTTTGTATTTAGTTGTATTATAATAATAATGATTACCTATTTGTATGTCCACTTCCAGTGTCTTGTAGACATCGCCTACAAGGCATGACAAGTATTTGTAAGTCTGTAAGTCAACAATTACAAATATGACAGTTATGTACAGTTGGAAGTTTTAGAAACTTCTTTATGTTTTTTGCACTACGTGGTCATTGTACACTGCAGTGCCACAGAACACATCTGTGCTACTTGCTTCTCTTAGCCACCACCCTGATATTTGTCTTCTTAACCACAAATATTCAACTCCAGGCTTTCTGACAGTCATCTTTCATTATTGTAATATGAGAAGTACAGTGATTATACTAATGAGAGCAGAAGCTATCAGCATAGTGAGGTTATATTAATCAGAGTCAAAGCTGTCAGCTTCATGTAGTTACACTAGTAGGGGTGATAGCTCTCATGAACATATGTTTATGTTAATGAGGGTGGAAGCTGTCAGCTTAATGTGGTCAAGTTGACTGTCTTCTGTAGACTCCATTCAGTACCCGTCATTGTGCATGTCTGTTATGATTATAATAACCGTTTTAGGCATGTTGGCTTAGTCATGAAGAGTGTCTGTTAGCTTCATCATGTCTGTCTGCAGTCATCAGCTCAGCGCCTACTGCATGGACTTCTGCGCAAATTGATAATGGGGACTTTTATTAAAATCTATCAAGAAGATTCACATTTTATTAAAATCAGGCAAAAATGTCAGGTACTTGACATAAGAGATAGGTATGTTTTATTGTTGCCAACAACATTTATTTGCCATAAAATAGCTGCACAACAATACCAAATGTATTGCATCATTGCATTTACACAGCAGTAGTTAAGTATTTTATTGTTGACAATGACACATGTAGGTTAACAATACAAAGGGGACAGACACATTGTTGAGTTTCCATGGCCATAATAATAACATGAGCACACCACAATGTTACTGAATATGTTCATTGCCTATCCTGTTTTGTGCATATTTTGTGATGAGCACTCTCACAAAGAAATATTCTTGCCACTGATTTGGCACAAACAATACCCTTAACTCATATTTTCAGTCAGAGTCTTTGAAGTATGGGAATAATTCTGGAGATTGACAGCACCACAACAAAATGACCAAGGTGCAGGAGTTGCTGAAAGATGGGTCACCCTCTGGGTGAATAGTTAGGACACTCAAGGATACCAGTCTAGAATAGACAGAGCATTAAGTTGAACAACTAACAATATTATGGTAATGTCATTAAAAGTTGTGTCTTTGTAGTGAACAGAAGATTGTGAATCAAACCATCACCAAAGAACTTTCAGTTTAACAGTTTTTTTTTTCTCCCTGCAATAACTGTTAATGAGGTCTATCCTTAACCTCCAGTATGTAAATACACCATTTGTGGTATGGAATACTCTTTTGTTTTGGTGAAGGTGTTTGGTAAGAATTTGGTGTTATAATGTTGTTACAGGTTTTGGAATTTTGATGGTGAACTATCGGGGCTCCATAGGTGCTGGACAAGAAAATGTAGAATTTCTGCTTGGGAAAATAGGTGATTCAGATGTGAAGGATGTCCATCTTGCAACACTTGAAGCTTTAAAGCAATTTCCTTTTCTAAACCCAGAGAAGATGGTACTATTTGGCGGATCACATGGAGGGTTTCTTGTAACTCATCTCAGTGGGCAGTTTCCGGTAATGATAAGCTCAGTACAATCACACATTCATCTGTATTGTATGAAATGTTCTTGTCAGTGAATTTCGCAATTTTTTCCCCCCTCATTGTGATTTCTTCTTAATTTTGCAGGATATGTTTAAAGGTGTGGTAGCAATAAATCCAGTGACAGACTTAACTGCTATGTTTACTGTTACTGATATACCAGATTGGTAAGTTTTGTGTAATCTTCTGTAGTGACATGTAATGACTGCTGTCTAGTGTAGGAAAGGGCAGTTAAATTATCTGTTCTCATAACACCAGTGTAGTGTATGCTCTGACAGCTTTGGAAAACAAACAGCAAATTGTTTAAATGAACCTTTCTATTATATTTTGAATGAAGTATTCTTACACTCTTATGACAGTGGTAATAAACTAAACTAAACGGAGGGAAACCTATAATGATCAGCTTCATAATTTGTATTCTTCCCACAATGTTATTAGGGTCTCTGATGAGGGAGAAGGGTGGGACATCTAGTGAACATAACGAACATGAGAAATTTGTACACAATTGTAGTAAAATGTCTGAAGACAAGCAGCAATTGCAAAACTTAACAACAGGTGGGAAGTTAATATTAACACAGGCTTTGTGAAAGTGAAGTGAGAGTGAAGACTGGATTGATTATGCTCAGTGGTGGTCTATTGTGAATAGTGTAATGTACAGTAATAGTGTACCTAAAAGGCAGGGTATTTTCTGACCATCTGAGTAACTGTTAGCATCTCAAGAAGTCTTCTTCATGTAGTTGGTGAGGGTGCACTTGGAAGCAGGTCTGGCTGCAATCCCTGTACTAGAAGCAGGTCCTCCTACAATGATTGATTCAATGTTCATACACTGGAAGCAGGTCCTCCTTCAGCTGTTGATGCAAGGTGCCGCTACCCATAAATTAAACTAAATCTTGGTTGGCCCTCCCTCAATTATTTTTTTCTTTTTCTCATTTTAATTTACTTTTACATTTTTTGCTCCATAAAATTTTCTGCAACTCATTACCTTAACACCGTCAAGCCATTGTACAAAGTGCATGCTTCATTTAATGGCAAAAAAATCATACAAATATTCCCTAACATGAAATAGTTTATTTTCTACCATCCTGGGTTTAGATGCTCTTACCACAAAGCTGTACCACTGATGAGAATTATGAAGGGCCCAATACGTGTGACCCTGTCATGTACCTACTCTTACATTTGCATTGTCTTCCAAGAGGTTCTGTGTGATACTTGTGTTCACCTGCAGTATGTCATGGCCTGACTGTTCTTTATACCTTGAGCAAGTGGTAGAAACAATCCCATACAAACTGTAAATATCCATTTTTCGCAACATGGTGGTTTGTTAAGGGACTTAATGTGCTCTCAGACTTGTAGCATATTATGCAGTTTGGATCAGTATGGCCTTGCTTGATAGTTACAGGTGGAGTAGTTAACACACTATTGAAATAGATGTACAGTGTAAGAATGCATACTGGTTCAGGTAGGCCTTTGTTTTAGTAGCATTAAATATTTGGATTCTGTCGCCAGAGTTAATCACCAGCTTGTAAGATATTAATACAATGATCCCTCATCCATCACAAGGCCCAAAGGGAATGAGAACATCATGTAGGACAAAGGCACATTGCATAAACTTCTTAATGGGAAAAAATGGCTTAGAGTTATATGTATGCTAATGCCTGTGGATCTCTGCACCACTTAAAATACATTTGTGGACAGTAAACATTTACACAGTGTTTGCGTAGCTGATACTACCAGCTTCAATGGTGGTTGAGTGAGTAACCACCCAGGTTTATCCAGGTGTGTATAAGTTTTTCAGTGTTTGGCAAATGTTTTCTCTCATATATTATTTTCAAATGTAAAAAGTCAAAACTACACTTTGAAAAACCATGGTAGGCGAGGGGTTACTGTATTGAATGAAATAGATGTCATGTCATTAGAAGAGTAATGATAAGTGAATGTCACATGATATGTGTATTGTAATTGCTCTGTTCCCGCAGACATTTAATGCGATTTATTGGATTTTGTCTATGTTCTTAACTTTGAAGTTTAGTGGATAGGACTATTTTTCATTTTACAGATGACTGAACTTTGACATGTTTGCATAAAGTCACCAAAGGAATTTTCTCTCCTTCAAAAAGGGATTAAGTTTTTTTTTGTGACTTTGCTTTCCAGGGTTTCTGTTGAAACTGGCTTTCCATACATGAAATCTGAAGAGATAAGCTTGGCAGCATTTGAAAAGATGAAGAAATGCTCCCCATGCAGTTATGCTTCAAATGTTGTTGCTCCTACACTGCTGCTGCTTGGCAGCAAGGACAAGCGTGTCCCAAGTAGTCAAGGCATTCATTACTACTACATCCTCAAAGCCCATAACATCAAGTCTAAGTATGTTGATTATTTCTATACTTTCATTTGTTCACCGGAGAAAGGTTGATGAGAGATGTCACAAATTTTGTTAGATTCATTTGGGAAGAGAGGCCTGTGTAATCTTGAGTGATGGGTTTTGAATGGCCACACCTACACTACATACTGTGGTCTTTCATGGTAGGCATTAGGCTTAATCTAAAACAAACAATAGTATCCAATGAGCCAGAGAGGCTTAAATGGGCCACTAATGCATTCTGTAACTCTCCCACAGATGTCTGGCTGTGTTGTTTCAGTACTATGGTCAAGCTAAGGTGGGGAGTTACATGTAAGGATAAAACCAAGGCAGGCCATGCATCAGCACTGCAGTAGATTTGGCATGGAACCCTTAGTGCTTTCATAAAAGTATGTAGCACTTAGAGGTTTAAGGTACTGGCCCAGCATCTGTTTGACTAGACCAGGAGAAACAAGGTAACTACCATCACATGAGTGCCATTGTGTCTGGGAATGCAAGTTAAATTGTGGCACATTAAACCAACCTGTAATTCTAATTACAGTACAGCACAGGTTAACACTGCCATGTACATCGTACACTGAGACCCCAATAAGAAGGAAATTTATGCAAGTGCTGAAGGATGTCAATTTATAAGCATAAATGATACATAAGCAGTTGTGTCTTGTGCATGTTGTGGTCTTCCAGATTATGACACTTGTCCAAAAGTGTACCATCTGCGCCTTCAAGGTAGAAATCCTGAAGGTGTCGGTAATATGGTCCTCTGAAACACTGAACCAACCTCCTTGGTCAAACTGTATGTAAAAACCCAACATGATGGCAAGTGTACCAATAACAGGTTCAGCCCAAAGTTATATGGATATACCACTTCACTTGAAGTAAAATATGCCCAGTCAAGTCACTAAAACATTCTGTAGTCTAAATAAAATTGATTGTCCAGTAACACAAAATTTTGCTTTATTCATTAAATTTTGGGCATTTACAGGGTGAGGGGTTGGGGGGGGGGTGAATGCTTGCACAGTAATGGAACTTTGGGTTTCATTAAATGCATTGAACTTCTTGACTGGCTAAGAACCTTGCAGTTTCTCAGAAAGGACAGCTCTATGGAGAATGAGTGAGTGAGAGAATGAATGAGAGTGATTGGGAGCAAGCACAAGTGAGTGGAAGTTGGTGAGAGTGTGTGCCAGCAAACCTGCAATTGTGAATGAGTGAGTGAGAATATGAGAGTGAGGGAGAGCTATTTATTTGGTTAGGTTAGTTAGTTTGGTTCAGTTAGTTATAAATCATATTTTCTCATACTTTCCTTTTATTCACAAAATAAGGCAATTCCTTGCTTTCAGCTAATTGCCATGCCACCACCACATCTTGTATCAAACTGTACATATTCTTGCAGTTTCTGTTTGAGAATATCACTATTTTCAACATCATTCATTATTATTGGATGCATGTTTGTGGATTGCTGTTCATGTTGTTGTAATATGTATTTCAGAACAGATCCATAGCTACAGAGAGAGAAACTTTAGCTTAAAGCACTTCAATACAGTGTATTGTATTTATATGTGCAAAAGTAACATTGTCTTTTGCACACCGTCAGTGCCTGTAGCAGAGTTGAGGTATAACAGCCTCACTTAGCAGACACACTGGAAACAAGGGCTTGTGTGTTGTGGATGTCACATCATTATAAAATAGCATTGAGCCAACATCTCTGTGCCCCATCTGCCATACCCCCAGGGAAAGAGCCCCCAGTACCCATTGAGTAAGATAGTATGGTGAGTCCTGTAGCTTTCCTGAACTCTTTGTAGGGGAGAAAAATCCCTTCTCTGTACAGTAAAATCTGTGATATTTGGCACCTCTGGGACCAAAGGGTTGCTGGGTATCACACAGTCTTCTGGATATCAGAACGTTATGCCTAACGTGTATCTTAGCGTATGTAGCACCCTCATGGACAGCGTTAACCTAATTGCTTATTTGAGACCCTGTCCTGTTTTCCTTACTGCAGTTTCTGTTCTCTCCTATCACTTCTTATGTAACAAGGTGTACATATAATTTAAAAAAAAGGTGACACTATTCCCCTAACTCTCTTAATAATTATATTCACAACACTGAATTACACATTTTGGGGTTACCATCTTTACTGTTCTGTTATATAATTTAACCCTGTATATAGTCTTTCTTGGGGACCGCGGTGGCACAATGGTTAAGGTGCTGTGCTACAAATCGGAAGGTTGCTGGTTCGATCCCAGCTGGTGTCATTGGAATTTTTTATTGACATAAAATCCTTCCGATCGCACTATGGCCCTGGGGATCAACTCAGCCTCTAACAGAAATGAGTACCAGGAGCATTTCCTGGGGGTAAAGGCGGCTGGTGCGTAAGGCTGACAACATTACCACCATCCTGTGCAGTTGTCATGAAATCCGGGAACCTTAACTTCCTGGAACCCTCTGGGCCACTCCAGGTTTGTAACAGGACTGCTGTACCTTTTTACCTTTATATAGTCTCTCTTGAGCAACTTAAATTATATAATACAAACTTTAACTTTATTGGTTATCAAGAAAAATTAACTCCAGTTCCTTATTTCTCTTTCGCACTGCATGTGTCACCATCCAATGCTGTTACTGTCACCACAGATGCTTACAATCCATTCTGTTTTATCACTGCCATTCTGTGGATACAACTGGAGAGTCCATGTGTGACCTACAAGCATTTTGAACATCTGGCAAATGTCTGCTTGCTTGGTGCATGCTTTTGTTTCTGCAGGAAGGTGGAATGCAGAATATAGCTGCACTCCTTTTTGTGCTGTGCTGGGTAACATGGCTGACTTTTGGCAAACTTTAGACGTGTAGAATGTGCGATGGCAACTTTAATCCAAGAAATGTAATTTTCACTCACCTCTTCGATCATGAAATTGATGAACTGTTCCAGACACTGCATTGTAACACACTGTGACAGGCAAACGAAATAAAACAACTGATATTACCATAACATTATCTGACCACCATTTAAAGTAATGGGAGAAACAAATGAGCTAGTCAAATTCTCGTAATAGGGGCTGGTGCAGCAGGTTAATGCAAGAGTGAAATATAATGGGACTGTTTGTCAATTTGCTGGTTGATTAAGATTTCCAGATTATCCAGTGCCAAATAAAATAGACCTGACTATACTGGGAATCCAGTCTAAAGCCTATTTACTGTGCTGACTGCACTTTGCTGGCTGCCATCATTATGTGGTGGTAACAGTAATGAGACTTTTCATTGGCCTTCACATATTGTGTATATTTTTACAGGGGTGCAGATAAGCCCTTAGCCCGACCAGGAAGGAAACAAGCTAACGTTTCTGTCAAAATGTTGTGAATTTCCTTCGGCGCCTTGCCTTGCAAAAAAAAAAAACTTGATAACAGCTCGCTTCTCTATGTTGTTGAAATCGCGTGCATCAATGACATGCTTCTGAGCTTGTTTACGTCCTGGTCGGGCTAAGGATTTATCAGCACCCCGGTATATATTTCTGTCCTTATGTTATGATACTTTTTTTTGGCCAGTAATTTAAGTGATTTTCAAGCTTTGTGGAGTGGACAAATATCTCTGCCTTCGTGGTATGTACTAGGAAGGTTTTACCCTTTGCAATATTTTTAATGAGTGCGGTTTTTCCCCAGTAAGACATAGGATCACTCAACATCCATTTGATGTACATCTTCCATGCAGCAGTTTAATACATACAAATTTCACCACCAACTAGTTGCACCATTAACTTGTTAGAACACATCCTGTTGTTTTTGTAAACTCAATTAAAAGATAATAGATCTTCATTCAACTCACACACACACAATGTTTTGACTGAATTTCTGTTATCTTTTAATTTAGTTTGCTGTGTTTTTACATTTATTATTAACAACTCGTACGTGTTTCGGCCATGTATCCTGGCCATCTTCAGTGAATTACGAGTCTGGTTGACATGTGCAGCATATATGGCAACTTGTCACAAAATAATTGGCATGCTATATACATGTATATAATGTAATGTAATAAGAGTACAATGATGATTAACAATATGTAAGTCATCAGTATTATATCAGTAGGTAGTTACAACATTAAAATCGTATATCAATTGATCTTAAAAAGTTATAGATATTTAAAGTATTAAAAGTAATGTTCCATATCCAAACATCTGTGGTGCTCGGCATGTGTACTTCATTTATACTGGATTGGATAATCTGTAAGTATTAATATTGAAATTTAATTTAATTTTGATGATTGACTAAACAGTTTTTTTAAGTATCAGTTATTATTCACGCTACGTACCCGTACATACTCAGTACAGTGTAAACAATAACTGTGGATTGGTACTATGTCTGTTTTATTACACAGGTGCAGTTGGGAGAAGATGAAGATGGCTGGGGTATGTGGCCAAAACATAAGGAGTTGTACATTATGTAACTCTTGGTGGTGAAATTTGTGTATGCTTACCATCATTTTATATTTCAGTGGAATGGCATGATTAAAGAAAGTTACTATTTTCTCTTTTCAGACTGTTGCTGTATGAAGATAACCATCCACTGGGCCAAGTTCCGGTTCACATGGATGCCATCATTAATTCTGTTCTGTGGTTTCTTGAACATACTGTGTGAAGTAGTACAGCTTGTCATACATTATAAACTAATGCAGACTTTTTGCATGTAAAGTTATATATTAAATACTAATACAAGATAATGTGATTACTGCTATTATGTTGATGTAAATGCTTTCAGCTTGGAGTGATATAAACTTAAAAGTTTGGTACTTTTTTACAGCTTAGTTGGAGTAAAACACTTTCTCTCATTCATGATGTATGTTGTTATGTTTCTGTACCAGATGTAATCTTTTTCCCTCATTAAAGCAAGGATGTGTCAATTGGTTTGTGTTTCTATGCTGAGAACTGCTGCTTCATATCTCTCCAACCAAAGGTGCACAAATCTTGGGTGTCATAGCTCCCAGTGTTATGGGTTCACAGTATGGAACTTGCTAGATGTTACCCTTCTAGCATCTGGAATTCTGAGGTGGCTTCTAGATTTTTGGAAAATGTGTGCACCCTTTTTTTTAAGCATTGTAATCTAGTAGTGTGTGGTTGCTGCAGTTCCCTTGCGCTATGCCCTACCTTCTACCACAGGTTTTCATATAACTGTTACCTTAGCAGTGTTTGGTTGGAGCAACATATTAACCACAAGACAGTTGTAGAGAAGCATTTGTGAACTTGCTTCTATTGCAACTGCCACAGTACCATAAACACAAGTACTCTCTGATATATAGCCAGAAACATGTATAAAGTCATAGTGACTCTTCTGTGCATGCTCAATATGATTGCAGTTCAACTTGTGTGAGGTACACCTAACAGTTTCCTTGACACAGTAATCTTTGTGCAGTGCATGAAACTTTCATTTTTATTGCTCTTTGTGGTGTGAGAATTGTGTCAAGATGTAAATAGCTACTGCTGAACCCAACCCCAAACCCTTATTTCTAAGGATTTATTACAGTTTGTATTATACTAATTCTGTCAAAACAGACACTGCTAAATCCAACACCTGCCTCAGACGTTTGATATAACAAATGAGTGAGAGTGTTCAGTACTGCATACTAATGCAAATAGCATAGGTATTGGCATTCATCCTTCCTTATGGTGTATTGGGTTGTTATGTTGGATTGCAGGGTTAGTAGTGTAAAAACTCGTAACATTTTTTCTTTGAGTAAGTGGGTTCCTGTCACCATGGCATGGTGCATCCTCAGGTTGCAGTTTGAGAAACAGCCTCCATTATGCAGATTCATCATCATCATTGGTTCGACAGCCCTTGGTGGGCCTGGCCTTTTTTAGAAGCTTTGCCCATTCGTCTCTGTGGAGGGCGACCTTCCAATTCTTGACCTCTAATGTTCTCATCTTCCCATCGCAATTTTGGTCTTTCAGCTCTTCTTACTCCATCTGGTTTGGTGTTGAATATTTTTTTAAGAGATCTTTCATTATTCATATGCATCAAGTGCCCTGCCCATGCTAATCTTTTGACTTGGATGTAATTGACAATGTTTGGTTCATTAAATATTTTGTATAATTCATAGTTGTATCTTTTCTGCCATATTTTGTTCTCTTTCTTCACTCCAAAAATACATGGAAACACCTTTCTTTCAAATAGACTTACCCGCTGCTCATTTGTTTTAGATAAGAGTCCATGTTTCAGAAGCATATGTAAGTAAAGGTCTAATAAGTACTTCATACATCCAAATTTTAGTGTTTTTTAGGTCAAGTGGGACCTCAGATGTTTTCTCAATCCGTGAAAACACCTATTTGTGGCCAGGATACGTTTCTGGATTTCTGTGTTGATGTCATTATAACAGTAGACATCTGACCCTAAGTAAGTGAAACTATGAATTACTTGAGATTTGTATGGTCCAACTTCTAAATAGTGAGGATAACTTGCATGACTCTTCTTAGTTACTGGCATATATTTGGTTTTTTCTTGATTAATAAACAAGTTAGTGCCCTTAGCTGCCTTTTTTAAACCGGTGAATGCCTCATTCATAGCTGACTGAGTTCTTCCAATTATGTCAATATCGTCAGCGTATGCCGGAATTTGAACAGACTTATAAAAGATGATACCTCTTATATTTACAGCAGCATCTCTAGTAACTTTCTCTAATGCTATATTAAACAGTAAACAAGCCAATGCGTCCCCTTGTCGAACTCCATTTTTTACATTAATGGGTTCTGATAATCTGTTTTGTATCGTAACTCGACATTGAGTATTGTTCATCATGGCCTTGAATAGGGCAATTATTTTTTGTGGTATATTAATCTCTTCCATGGCTGCATATAGGCTACATCTATCTGTGCTGTCATATGCCGCCTTAAAATCAATAAAGAGGTGATGTGTATCCTTTCCATGTTCACTACATTTTTCAAGTATTTGATGTACAGTGAAGATATGGTCTACTGTGAACCGTTCCCTGCGATAACTACATTGGTAATCACCAATGGTTTTCTCTACTTGGGGAATAAGTCTATTAAACAGAATGTTGGAGAAGATCTTATAGGCAACACATAGCAGGCTTATTCCTCTATAATTTGAGCATATTGTCGTGTCTCCCTTCTTGTGCATAGGACAAATGATACTCCAATTCCAATCTTCTGGTATGGTTTCAGTGGTCTAGACTTTTGTTATTAACTGGTACATACATTTAACAAAGTCTGGACTGGCTTTCTTTATTAGTTCTGCCTGTGTAAGATCTTTTCCCGGTGCTTTGTTATCCTTGTGCTTTTTATGGCATTTTCTACTTCATCTAATGTTGGAGTAGGTTCATCAGTGTCTGAATGTACTTGATAAGTTTCCTGACTAGTGACATCTTGATTAAAAAATTCTTTATTCAGCAGTTTATCAAAATGTTCTGCCCATCTTCTGAGTATATCATCCTCCTCACTTAAGCGCATTCCTTCTTTATTGCAACATAATATTGTTCTGGGTTGAAAGTCCTTTCTTTTTTTGTTTAGTTTTTGATAGAAGGATTTGCTTTCATTGTTACTTCTGAGACATTCCAATTAAAGTCCACGTTCAATAAATATCTTCTTCTTTTGTTTATGTATTCTTTTTTCCTCACTTCTAACAGTTCTATATTCCTCCACTGCTTTCTGAGTATGATTTCTTTGTTGCATCCTTTTGTATGCATTGTTTTTGCTAATTGTTGCCTGTTCACATCCTGCATCAAACCAGTCTTTATGTTTTACTCTTTGTACTCTGTCCAATATTATGCTAGCTGTTTGCGTGATGGCATTTTTAAGAAGTGTCCACATCATCAACATGTCTTGCTAAATACTCGTTTAATTTTACTGTATATGCAGATGAAGTTTCAGGACTCTTCAGTTTCTCACTATCAAATTTTCTAGCATAAGAACCATATGTTTTCCTTGCGTTAGAGATCTGACTTCTAATCTTTGATATTAAAAGGTAATGATCTGAATCTATATTAGCCCCTCTAAGAGTCCTTATATCCATTACATTAGATACATGTCTTGCATCTATTAGGAGGTGATCTATCTGACGGAAAGTTTGTCCATCAGGGTATTTCCATGTTACCTTATGTATGTCTTTATGATTGAACACTGTACTTGCTACCACCATGTGTTTAGAACATACAAAATTTAGAAGTCTGGTTCCATTGGCATTAGATAAAGTATGTAAATTATACTTTCTGGTAATAGGTCTATACATCTCTTCTTGACCTATTTTAGCATTAAGATCCCCAATGATTATTTTTGCATCTCTTTTTTGGCACTCCTCATAAATCTGATCCAGATCTTCATAGAAATTATCCTCTTCATTTTCATCTTTTTCTTCTGTTGGTGTATGTACACAGATGAGACTGTAATTAAAAAAATAATCCTCTAACACATATTGTACATATTCTAGGTGTTTTGGCTTTAAAGTCTGTAACCAGGTGTTTAATCCTCTTATATACTATGAAGCCTGTTCCAAACATATGAGGTTTCCTATCACAGCTGTAGAAGATAGTATGATTCTTTTTATCTATTATTCCTTAACCTGTCCATCTTATTTCTTGTATGGCAGTAATGTCCATCTTGAATGATTCTAGCTGTGATAATAGGGCACCTGATTGGTATAATGATAACACATTCCATGAACCAACTTTCAAGTCCTTTAATCCTTTGCAGTGTCGTCTTTGGCAGATCGGTCTGGTTTTTCCTTCCTTAGATTTCATAACAATGTTTTTAACCGAGGTGGGGTTGTCAGCCCCATGCCCAACCCCCAGCAATCCTGGAGGACCGATGTTTTTCTGTTGGGGTTGTCTCCCGTAGCTGACCAGCCCTGACTAAAGCGTCAGGGACTCGCTTGGCACCCCTACATGTCTTAGCCATCAAAGACGTTGCCCAGGAGCTACGACATGGACATGCGTGTATGGGACTTGGTAGGAATGAATGGCATTTCCTGAGTTTTATCGGTACACAGTTGTCAGCAAGCCATGCACCCTCAGAGCCACTTTCTACCCCTTTGGTCTCCATTATGCAGATTAGCTGCAAATATATTGAATAAGCAGTCACACACAACTGACAAGGGTTGGTCCTCCAGCTTGAGGGTTGGGCAAAGTGCTAACAACTCCTCACTGTGAACAATTACCATGTTACAATTGTCTTTGACTTGTACTGATCCTTTGGTACAACCTAAGCAATGGAAAATGAACATGAGATTTAGCACTTGGAATGTGAGGAGGCTATATACACCAGGGTCACTTACAACAGTGGCCAGGTAATTAGTGAGGTATAAATTAGATTGAGTGGGATTACAGGAGGTTAGGTGGGACAAAGGAAGCACTGTAAGAGCAGGGGATTATACTTTTTTTATGTGGAAAAGGTAACAAGAACTGTCAGTTGAGAACAGGCTTTCTTGTACACCACAGAATATTATCAGCAGTTAAGAGATTGAAGTTTGTTATTGTTAGGATATCGTATATTCTGAAATCTGAAATGTCGCTGGTGTAGTATCATTGTTCTGAATGCACGTGCACCAACTGAGGAGAAAAGTGATGACTCAAAAACAGTTGAAGTGAGGAATTTTCCTAAGTACAATATGAAAATTATAATGCAAAAGTGGGGAGAGGATATTTTCAAACTGACAATTTGGAATGAGGATTTACATCTAGATAATAAGGATAATGATGTTACAGTAATCAACTTTGCCACATCAAAAAATCTAGTTGTCAAGAGTCTGATGTTCTCACACCAAAACATTCATAAACACATCTGTACCTCTCCTGATGGGAAGATTCACAATCAGGTTGATCACATACTAACAGACAGGAGATGGCATTCAAGTATACTTGGTGTACACTCTTTCAGGGGAACGCACTGTGATACTGATCACAATCTGGTGATTGCAAAAGTTTGGGAAAGACTGGCAGTAAGTAAAAAAGCTGCACAAAAGTTTGATGTGGTGGAATTTAATCTTAAGAAGCTGAGTGTGTTGGAGCTTAGGAAACCTCAGATTAAGATCTCAATCAGGTTTGCTTTGAAGAACTTGAATGATAGCAAGGACAGAAATAGGGCTTGGGAGAGCATTAATGTCTGTATCATGGAACAGTATTGGTAAAGACAGTAGCTACTGTACTGTCATTTACTTAAAAATGAATAATTGTATCATATTCTGTCTGCAATGGAAAGATGCTTCAGGTGACAATATGTATTAACATACAGTAAATTATATGGCTACAAATTCTGGTTTGAGATATTAAGCCATCATCTGGTCTTGTTAGTATGTCCACAGGTATTCAATTTATTAAATGCCTTTAAATAAAGGTTTTGAGATAGCAAGTTTTCTTGCATAGTAGGTGTTCAGTGAGGAATAAAGTAATGCTTACATTAAACTTTTATTTGTAAGAATACCTGACTAGCCCCCCAAAAAGTATTATGTGCTAAATTATGCATATTAATGAGTTGTTGACCAAGTAGTTTTTATAATCTGATCTGTACAGGCCAAATGGTACTAGGCATCAGCCTTTTAAGGTGATAGGTAGCAAATTATTACTACTAATATAACAATAACTTATCCAGGAGGCAGCCAAAGCAAAAAGTACACTGTCGATTCATTTACTCTGTAGGAGCGAAATGAAGAAAAATGTAGTTTATTCTCAGATTACTGGGCATGCTGATTTCGTGTTTCTGGAAATGTGTGTGTTATTACGTTGTTGAGTGAAAATGCTTGGTTCGTATCCCTGGCAGTGAGAACGTAGTGAATTAGTTGGAATTTCTGTCGAAAGATGGCGTTGTGTCGAATGTTTGTTCGTAACCACGCTGGAGGGCGTGACGGGTTGCTGTGTGTTGGTGTGTCGTACGTTATGCTGCTACGTCGTTTTTTACCGGACATTTTGTTGGTCTTGATCGCAGCCAGTTGGTGGAATGCAGTGTATGTGATAACGGTGTGGTAGTAAAGTGTGGTGTAATGTACTTGTGTGTCATACTGTGAGAGACAAATACACGCATGTGTTTTAATGCTTCATTTCAAGACGCATGACATCGTCTGTGAGAGGTAATTTCTGCCAACTTTGCAGTTTAAAAACTGTGTTTGTGACTAGGATGTATGCCCGTTAAGTTATAATCACGTGCTCTGGTAAAGGGACACATTCGTTTTTGTTATGTTTAGGTCTGCTACCCCTACATAACATAACATACAACATATTAAATGACAGAATGTGGGTACGAATGTACCACGCGATGTAAGAGTAATTTTGTTTGGCTACATCAGCTTTTATTTGTGGGGAAATTCTTGTGCAGATTTTAGTGTTACTAACGACAAGAAATATGACTGCTCGTTATGTCGAGTTACAGTGAATCGGAATAGACTGTGAATAGGCCGGAGAAAATATAAATATGTGGCACATTCTGTGAGTGCAAGAAAAACTGAAATGATGTTTTTTGGACTTAGGTAAAGATAGGAATTGATGCGAGTTCATTTATTGTATTATGCTTCAACATTAGGTTAAATTGACACTCGCGTATCTGCATGACATTGCCATAAAACCGCAGCGACGTTTATTTTATGGTCCAGTTAAAATATTTTTCGTTGTGGTTGAGTTTCTGTCATCGGGGTCGAAATGAATTGGGCGGGTGCTGCCGGGGTGACGTGGGAGGTGGTAAGGAGTCGATGCTTTGATTGTGAAGATGGGAGCGGTATTTTCTTCCGAAACTTTGGCAAGACTATGCGGTGTCACGGCTCAGGAGGCATCACTCTGAACACCACTTAAAAATCTGAGAATTGGTATAAAATTACGTTTAGCAAGATTCTCAGCAGATGCACAGTTGACCACAAGTTCGCAGTTGCAGTACCTGGGCTAATATGAAACGTCTTACGAAGGTATGTAGTGTATGTAACGCAAACTGGATGCTTGTTAAGGGCGAATGTCAGGTCAGTGCAACAGCGGGATAAATTAGTGTATGCAAAATGATTCATGGAGAACCTGAAGGAAAGAGATCGTTTGGGACAGCGAGGCGTAGGTGGGAGGATATTATTAAAATGACACTTTAGAAAGCACGATGTGAGAATGTAGACTGGATTCAGCAAACTGATGATAGGGTCCATGAGCCGGCTGTTGAAATTAATCTTGGGGTCCCAAAATCCAGGATATTTCGTAACCGAGCTACCACCAGCAGAAAGGCCTAGCGCGATGGAGTTAGAAATGAACGTTTTTACTGTCGGACACAACTGACTTGTGCCAATTTGTCTTTTGTACTGATCTGTTTACCCTGACACGAGGACATGTTTGAATTATGTCACCACTTCGAGCCTTGTAGGTGACATTGGTCGAAGTTCTTTAACTCTTCAGAGTTAAATGGTTACTGTATGTACCACCATGTTTAACATTTAAAAACATTCTTTATTTCGTTGACACGCTGTATGTGTGTATAACAATTCTGGCACTAAATACCGTTTATTTCCCAAAACGTAATGGATATATTGGTCATTATAGAGGAGAGACAGGCTGTTATCTGTGAGGTAGAAACCGAATTTTGAAATAAGTTTGGATTGGTTATGATCTTTAAAAGTCATGCCATGGCTAAGGCTGATAGTCGCAGGCCTCTCCCCGCGGAGGCCCGGGTTCGGTCCCGTAACAACCCCTGTGAGAGCTGTGATGGACAGAGTGGCACTGGGAGACGTTTTTCTTCCAGTGCTTTCCATTTCCCTTGTCATTAATCATTCCACCGGTGTTACATACTCATCTTCATCTACATGTTGCTCTTAACCAGAAGGAAAAGAGAGCAAAGCCTGGGAACCTTCCACATAAGCAGTGCTTTTTCAGATATAAAGACTTGAAATCCGTGCGGGATTTGTGGTGGACAAAGTGACGCTGGGACAAATTTTTTTCTTTGTACTTAAGCTGTTCCATATCATCGTGCCACCAGTGCTTCTAGGGTGCGTTTACTCATGTAATCCAAAGGATTAAGGAAAGGAGAGGATACATTTTGGTTTAGCCTTTTAGGAATGGATGCTAACCGGCCGGGATTCATGAATTGATTTTCATGTTGTAAGTCGGTGAAAACTAAATGAACTGTTACATTTTATAGGCCTATAATTGTGAAGAAACTTTGCTGCTGATATAAGATTTAGTTTCTCCAGCTGTACTGAGCGCTCTTCCAAAGTTCTAAATAAGGGATGCTTGAATTTTTACTGACTAGTAATTACGTCGCAAACTCAACGGAGCAGAATGCTTCTTGATGAGCTAACAGGTTCTTTGCTAGTCGTATTCAGCCTGCCTTCAAGGTGTACTGGAAGTTATTTTCTTAGGGTAAGATGTTTTTGAGGCGTGAAAATGGCCATCCATAAAAGATGCATGGAGCTACACCTCCGCATCTACGGGATATGCACTATACGGGGTGTAACAGGAGGAACGGACCAGACTTCGGGAGGGTGTTCCTTATGTTATACTATACCGATATAACCCAAAACACCTATATCCAAACTTGAACGGTTTGGGAGATAATGGCA
>Ga0123357_10002743_pt1 | contig 19848 bp, 12 predicted proteins | sample TergutEmb28metaG_FD_89873 | JGI IMG/M metagenome (GOLD analysis project Ga0123357, IMG submission 89873) | Embiratermes neotenicus P4 segment gut microbial communities from Petit-Saut dam, French Guiana - Emb289 P4 | ecosystem: Host-associated > Arthropoda: Insects > Digestive system > Gut ...
ACAGGTGGAAAAATCAACACGTTTAAACTGGGCCACCCAGTTTTTGACGGTGGCATACGATGGTGCATGTTCCCATAATGTTTCTATCAGAATGGCATGAATTTCCTTCGGCACCTTGCCTTGCAGGAAAAAAAAACTTGATGACAGCTGTAGTCTCCATGTTGTTGAAACCATGCACATCCCGTGACATGCTTCCTTTCAGCCTCTGTAACAAGAAAAGACTTGCATTTCGGCACATGAACAGACCTCTCTTTCCAACGACACTATCAATTCCGTCCTACAACATCAGGAAGTAAGCCGGGCTAAGGACTTATTAGCACCCTCTCATACAACCAGGCAACTGCCTGTTTACTGCTTGAAATTACTTCATAATGGCTTTCTTCCCCATCCATTCCATCTCACTGTTCATTGTCATCCAGTCATGCGGCAGTGTGTCTTCTGAGTCACTGTTAGTGTTGCTAAATGAAACATAACTAGATGAACTTGCTGATGTGTGAGTTTTGAGAACATTCTTCTTTTCATGACAAGGCTCAAGAGAAAGGCTTGTATAGGCTGGGTCAGCTGTCACTTCTGTTAGCAAGAAACCTGGAGTTTCTGTCAAGCACCATCACTCCCTGCGTGAGTTTCGAAGTGATGAGAGAACCATCTACTCTAACACTCAACAAGGGAGAAAAGGACCTGCTGGCAGGACTTGAACAAGAGATGGTCCTGACAGTTTGTGCAGGCAGCCACACTATTGCCAAGGTAAAGATTGTGTTGAAGTGCTGCATTACTAAATGTCAATAAATATAAATGCTGTGAATATGTTTGCACGTACATATAAGAATTTCAGGTTATTTCTATGCACATCATCAAAATGATATAATATGAGCATATCAATACCTGGTGCTGGGTGGTTGCTCGCTTTAATGGACTTTTCTTGCCTGGAGGGAAATTGCATTTCTTGACTCTCCTGATAAGTAATCACAGCTGTAGATGACAGCTGCTGTTGGGAATCTGCAGTGATGACTGGTGCATGTATCTTACCAATAATGTTGCAAGCACTTTGGTGGAGGGGGTTTTCATAAATTTAACCTTTATCATCCAGCTTCTAAATCCCAATATAGCTGCAGATGGCTGGAGTTATTTTCGTTTTTAAATCCCCATGTCTGCTGTTGTGTGGGATGATGTTTTTCCTTTTGTCTGTGAAGAGTTACATGTAACAGTAAACAGACATCTGTTCAGCTGATAAAGGTTAAATACTTTGTCATTCTTATATCTGAAGGCCTAACTAACCAACTAACTGACTGTGTCCATGGAACTGAGTCCTTGAGAACGTAAGGGGCACTCGGAAATTCCCACGTGATGTGAAAGGAAGAGGTTCATTACAAGAATGCACCACTGATTACGATCATGAGCTGGTTTAATCCAGTCCACACATTCCCATTCTGTTTCTTTGAGATATATTTTAGTAATATCTTTCCTTCTGTGTGTAGGTTTTCCAAGTTGTCTCTTTTCTTCAGATTTTCCTAGAAAACTGTGTTTGCAAGTTTTCCCTCATGCATACTACATGTCCTGTTTATTTTTATTTGATCAGTTATTAATATTTGACATAGCATATAATTAATGGAGCTGCACACTATGCATTTATTTCCAGAATTTTTGACTTTCTCAATCTCTTACATCCAAATATTCAACTCAGCACTCCGGTCACAGCCACACTAAGCAACAGACAAGATTATAGTTATGTGTATTTTAACCTTAGCATTTTTAGATAGAAGACAGGAAGACAGAATATCCTGAATTGATGTTAACTGCAAGTAGTAACTGAATTTACTGTGCTCTTAATTTATTCATAAATGCAATTTTTTTGGTTAGAGTGGTTTCCCAGTAGTTGAATTTTGCCAAATTTTTAGAATATTCATATGTGTTTGTTTATTACAATTTTGTGCTGCATGTTTGTGACAAGACATGAATGTACGCTATACGTGGTTTATCCTGCATTTGCTTGTAAACCAATCCTTGTATGAGCTGTCTGTATATACAGGTGAGTCAAAAACAACTGATGGTTTTTTGAAATTAAATAACTTTTTACCTTTTTGTTAACACTGTCGGGTACATTCCATGTCCACGAGAATTCATCTCAGTCATTATTGTTTGAATGTGACACTTTGTATATTAATACCATATCATTCAATACACTCCTGCAGTCACAATGGAAAGGCTTTCATAACATGTTGTAGCATATCCTTGGGGATCCCTTAAATACGCTCCAGAATTTGCTGTTTTAAATCAGCAATATTGGCAGGACGTGTTTCGTATACCTTGCTTGCATCATGGCCCCAGAGGAAGTAGTCTGGTACTGCATGGTCAGGTGAGCAGGCAGGCCAGGTGATGTCACCTAAACGAAAAATGACTCTGCGCAGAAACATTGTCCTGAAGACTTGCATGGAAATTTCTGCTGTGTGAGCTATTGCTCCATGTTGTTGGAACCACAGCAAATCTTGCTAAGGAGGATGTAACTCGTTGCAAAGAAATGTTTCACGTGTGACTGTGTACCGCTGTGCATGCACAGTTAGTGTAGCCCCTTCACAGTCTCAAAGAAATTAGGACTAATAATGCCATGAGAATAAACTTCACACCACAGCGTCACATATGCACTATGCAGAGGACACTGGTGAAGTTCATGTGGGTTGTTTGGAGCCTAGTAGCGACAATTATGTTTATTCACACAACCAGACACATAGAAGTGAGCCTCATCTAACATTAGTAATGTGTTCACTATGTCGCTGTTGTTTTTCACCAAGTTCAAGAATTCATTGCAAAACTGTAGTCGGCTCACCTTGTCCCATTCACTAAGTTCCTGAGCAACTTGGACTGTGTATGGATCATAATACAAATCCTTGTGGAGAATTCAGCAAAAGCTGCATTCGTTTAAGTGAGATGCGAGAGCTTGCTGCCAAGCTGACCTGCGTGGACTTCTCAACATGGCATCTCTTCCTCGCTTCACATTGTCAGGTGCAGGTACTGAAAATGGACGTCCTTATGGTTTACTCTCCTTCACTGATCCTTCTTGATGCCATTTTGATACCCACAATAGCAGAGTATTGCGGCTAGGAGCATCATGTCTTTGAAACTGCTGACGGAAACCACGCTGTGTAGCTGTAACCAACTCCGTTTTGATAAACAATTCCACTGCCACATTTGTTGTTGCACTGACCAGCGCTCCATCTCAACTAAACTCCAAATGTCACTGTACTTGATGACAGTCAGTACAAAAGTGGTGCTTAGCAGGCACGCTGGCTTTCAAATTTCAAAAACTGTCAGGTGTTTTTGATGCACCCTGTAGTTTAAAACCTACTGTTTATGAAATCATTAGTGTCTTCATTTTTATGTTACACATACACAATAAGAAGAACTTTAGTCATTTTTAAATAAGAATACTTCAATATTTTTCCTTTTCAAATGATTGGTTAAACAGATAATTTCTCATATCTTGACAATAGCAAGACAGTCAATAAGTGGTTGTAGTTGCATGTCTAGCTACCAACATTATAAAGCCACTTCTTCTGCCCTAAGTGTGGAAGCAGCAGTTACTTCTAAAACTTTGATTCTTCTCTAACCAAACTACATGGTATTACAATGCAGAAGGCAGTAATCTTTAAGTAATCCAGTAATTTTAATTTGTTGTTGCATATGGCAGTTTGTGTCTCTAGTATTACTGTCTGTTTTTTATGAGATGTTAAGTTGGAAACATACAATGCATATTTAGAGAACTGAATCATATATTCTGTATTTTTACAGGACACATATTTAAAACTTCGCACATCAAGAGGTCTACAGATGCAAGTAAAGTCAAGTGATGAACCTCTTTCTAGGGATTTAAAGGTGCCTTTGCCTCAATCGGAACCTTTCCAGACTCTGTCAATTCTTCTGCGTGTACTAGCGGAGCTTCCACCTCAGAAAGATGCTGGCACCATAGAGCACAAAGTAAGTAACTAATTCTCTGTTATTAAATCATGTTGTTTTAAGCCTTAAAACTTATCCATTGCTCCCTAAATCCTGTTCTTGTCACTTTAGGTAAAGCCATATGTAAGACATATGTGTGTATCTCAGATCATGATTTTAGGTACGGTACAATTAAATAAAATTAGTTCATTCATCTGCAACCATTGTTTGACGCCTTTAGTTAAGAAACCCACAAATGAAACTAAAAATGGGATATTTTAAGGAAATTAAGCAACATGTAAAATTAAGTTACAGAATAATAACAAGTAACGAAACGAAGGTTGTTAAAGTAAAAAACTTAAAACAATTTTTAAAAATAAAATCAAAATGCAGGTTAATTTTTAGAAAATGTTCATATTATGTAGGAGATTTGTTAACAATTCCCTCATCACATCTTCAAAAACAGGTGTTAGATAAAAGAGTGCTATTGCAAGTGGTTTGCAGCACCAGTTTGGATGGTTAAAAATAATAATACAGCTAATATTGCGGATGAATGTAACTCAAAGGGTATTATAGATGCAGGTTCCTGTACCAATAACAGCGAAGTATAATTTTTATATCACATAATTCAATAAACTGAGAAATGTTTATGTTCACAGTTACTGTTTTCTATTTAAATATGTTACATCTGACTTACAGGTGACTCTGCAGTGTCCTTGGATGCCGCAAGACAAGAACATTACATTGCACTTCCAACCACCATTAATGTCTTCATTTCGCCTTCATACTGCACACACACGCAAGTTTGTGCAGGTTGTTGTTGTTGGATTAAATATTCAAATGCTGCAGCTCAGCAAACCTAACCTCACTGTTAAAGGAGACCAAGATGTCAAGCTCATGTCCCTTAATCCAACCAATGGACAGAAACTGGCAAGTTTCAATGCTTCTTTACTCATCTACCTCTTTTCTGACTTTAGGTAGCCTCCCATAGGAAAAGTGATAATATTTGTTACCAGTATTCCTTGTCTGTGAACTAATAACTTGTACTTTTATTGGTATGTGGATATCACTTGCAGGTTCTACAATTTTTCAAACTGTGCAGCATCAGAAAATTTAGATACACTAATGGAGGCGGGAGAGTTAATCAGCTCGTAATTATTTGGGTATATGAATAATCTATAAAGATGTATGTGTTACATTATATTCTTGTGAACACACAGCCACATTGTATTACAGACTACCCACAGTACTGTTGTGAATATAATTTCCATGTTTATGAGCTTAGAGTTGCGTACACATGCTACTTAACACTTCAGTTCTAGGGTATGATATTATCTTTTGTTCATCTTAGAGTCAAACCAACACACAGGTCTTGCTATGTACATAGAGTTCAGGAGAATGCCAAAGAAAATAAAGTAATGCTAAGGCAAGAACTAAAGTGAATGCTATAAGAATTTCTTTTTGAAGAAGTATGGTATGTGAATGTGCACCATATATGAACTGGCTTTCATTGGTAGAATTTTCCCTCACCCCATGTATTCCACTATTTCTTGTTTTATATAGATCTTCTCGATTTATGTCAATTTTCTCAGGAACACAACTAGGTCATAAAACAAAGTCTATCTGAATATATGTGATACTTAGATTTAGAAACAACTTATTGGCCATAAATGAGTTACTCATGTGAGATGGAACTAGGTTTATCACTGAACAGAAATGATTAAAAGTTTTACTAGAAAGTGTGACAATAGTGTTATTAGTGAATATTGTGGGTTTTGGTGAGGTATTTATTCTTGGAACAAAGCCCTCTATGTATGGTATCTTCTTTTCGGACACAGTAACTTCAAAATGTCATGTAAGGGATGCGAGAAGGAATGTGGATTCTCCCAGCAAGATGGTGCAACCACCCATACAGCCAGTAATTCAGTGGCCACCATACATAACAGTTTTAGGGACTGAATAATTTCTCATCTCTTGTGGCTTGCTTATTTACCCAATCTGATGCCGTGGCACTTTACCTCTAGAGGTAGTCTGAAAGACAGTGTTTTTGCAAACACCCCACAGGCAGATTATGTCCTTAAAGAAATTATCAGGTGTGCAGTGTCAGCAGTATTTGAACACAAGCTTCAAGGAGTGTTTAATAATCTGTTCACCAGGTTTCACACATATTGAGAGCCAAAGGTCACTTCAACGTCTGCCATAATACAAAGGAAGTTATATGATACAAGCAGTGAATACACATTAAGTGGTACAATCTGCATCTGTATATATGTATAAGAGAAATACCTACAAAATTTGGTTAGAAATCTGGAGGAAAGAGACCCCATACAACAGCTAGGATGGAGGGATGAATGGATGGATGGGAAGATAACATTAAAATGGATCTTAAAGACATATGATGGTAGGGTGTGGCCTGGACCTATTTGGCCCATTGTAGGGACCTGTGACAGACTTCTTTGACCCCAGTAAGGAAGTTAGGTTCCATGGGACATTTTGTGACTGAGTAACTACTAGCTTGTCAAGAAGGAGTCAATTCCATGCAGTTACAGTCATATGGACAGGTATTAACGATCTATTTCATTTTAATTAATGACATTATGAGCAGCGTTGGCTGTGTAGCAGCAAGTGATAGAATGACTGATGACCAATGAAACAGATAGGACATGGAAGGAAACAGTTATGGCCTAATGTGGTATACTGTCCTGGTAATTGTGTTGGGGACAAACATGAAAAACTTCAGTCAGGATGCTTGGTACTCTAGCTGAGATTTGTGTCTGCCACATTCATAATACAAGTCAGAAGCATTAGTGCTTCATCTGACTTGATTGTTCAAGTAGATATTCCTTCATTGTAAAGTCGAGTCAGATAGATGATTGTGATGAATGGATAAGAGTCAGGGCTGTGTGCAGTAGTGGGCTGAGTATTAATGTTGGAACACTACTGCATAGCTGTTTCAGTTGCAGGTACCACTGCACATGTATTATTTCCCTGTCAGGTTTGCAGTGCTCACTGGTCTCTATTATGTTTTTTTCAGATTTTAGGCAAAGGCTTAAATGTGTCATTCATGTGGCAGCTGGATGTAGGCAATATAGAAGACACATGTCCCATCAAGACTGAATTTACAGTCCACTACAGTCCAGTCATTGACGTCACAAAACTTGTCAGTGACGACCAGACTCAGTTGTACCGTTACAACTTTGACATTATTGACTACAAGGTACATGTTTGTTGTTGAACCCTTTGTAGTGCAGCAAATACAGTAATCTTAAATCGGTTCATACTGTTGTGATTATAATAACAAAGATATAGAAAAAAATCCATTGATCAAAACTAAGAGGTTTTTATTATTAATATATGGGAGATTTTTACAACATGTTTCAGTCCAAAAAGACCATCTTCAGGTAATACATATATCCAGAATTACTCAGAAAGACATGGGGTTATGGGTTTTTTATATATAAATGAGATAACATTTGTACAATTAATTAGTTTCTATTAAAGGGTGATTGGGGGGAGGGTGTATAGATGTTGTTTTCGCTGTAGATTTTGTGATTCTCTAGTGTTCTGAGTCGCACATTGCTGTTGCAATGATCACACATCTTTCAATTGTTTACGAAGTGAATTTGACGCACATGAGCTATGACTTCAGAGGGCTGTTCATATGAAACCTATTTGCAGCACTGTTGATGCACACAGATGGTCTTAGGAGGTCACATGATTATTTATTCTTCTTCTTCTTTTTCTTCTTTTTCTTCTTCTTCTTCAGTGGCATTACAGTGCACTGCAGACATTTGCCGCCGTAATAGACTTCTCCCAGTCAGCTCTGTTTTTTGACCTCTCTTCCCAGTTTGTAATTTAGCATTTATTAATGTCTGTCTGTACACAATTCCACAGCTGTTTTTTTTGGTCATCCTTTTGGTTGCCTTAACCTGAGGATTATTAAATACTTGACTTACTTCCCTTTTACTGTCCATTCTGTTAATGTGACCAATCCAATTCAACTGACTTATTCTGGCAAATGAAAGTATGTCTGAATCTCCAAACATCTGTGTTAATTCTTTATTATATCCCTTTCTCCAATTTTCATTTACTTTGTCACTTTATTATTTAATGGTGTTTATTCATTCCATAGTCTTGTGGCAGGTTCATAGCCACTTCCAAAGTGAATTCTGCACAGACCGTGATCTAGTGCTTCCTCTGTCAATTTTCAGTATACTCTCATTTCCTGAAGGTTATTCAGTATCTACTTATGTCTTCTTCCTTGTCCTCCTGTCATTTCTATCTTCCCTTCTATATTACCTTCAGTAACATGTTTCAGAGTGGGTCGGGTAGCTCAGTCGGTATAGCGACTGACTACAGGCTGGACGGTCTGGTATCGAATCCCACTGGGGACAAGATTTTCTGCCCGTCCAGACCAGCCCTGGGGCCCACCTAGCCTCCTGTAAAATGGGTACCGGGTCTTTCCCGGAGGTAAAGTGTGGCTGGGGCGTGCTGCTAACCACTCACCCCCTTCTAGTGCCATGGCCATGGAAGAGTAAAGCTATACCTCTACCCACCCTCTGGGCCACACCAGGCCTGTAACGGGATCACTTTGCCGTTTATTTTTATTGTATGTAGGATGCTTCTTTTCTCCTTGGCGGTATGTAATTCTTCTTTATTTTTCACACAGTGGATTTAACTGATCTTCTCCATCCTTCTCCAGCACCACAATACTTTCCAGGTATTTCTGCTCTCTTTTCCAGAGTGTCAGATTTCAGCACCATACAAAGCTATGCTCCAAATGTAGCACTTCACTAGTTTCTTGCTTGTCCTCAAGTCCAGTTTGCTGGTGAAAAGAGTCTTCTTCTTGTTGAATGCTGCTTTTTTCTGTGGAAATCCTGGATTTATTTTCACATGTACATCTTGCATCATTTGCTATCATACTACCAAAATATTTGAAATTTTCCACATTCTGCAGTTGTTTTTGTTCTGTCCTAATCTGTACTGGGAATGATTGCCTTGAGATTCTCATTACCTTAGTTTCTTCCACATTCATTTCCATCCCATTTTATCTTCCAGCTGCAGTTAGTTTATCAGTCATGCCCTGTATTGAATGATGTATATGATAAATATATACATAATGCTGAATTTTGATGTGTCAAAACACAAACTATTTAGCTTGTAATCTCATTGTACTTCCATGTTCTGTTAGACATTGTTTGTGGCGAAATCTCGTGTTGAACCGATGAAAGGCAGTGAGTTTTGTCGAGCTGGAACAATGTGTCATCTTCAGCTTCATGTGCAGCGTGTGAATGCCAGTTCTCACAGTTCGCTGATGTATGAAGTACTGGCAGACCAAACCATGTGGGCTGTATGTGGCAGAACAGCAGGTAAGTTGAATATGTCTGAAGCTATACATACACATGCATACTTTATCTTACACAGTTCTGATGTCTGAATTGTATTCAGGAGTTGCAGTGTTCAGTTTTAATCTTCGCCATGACTCATGACATTTATTTTATTTTATTTTTTAAACACATATATATATATATATATATATATATATATATATATATATACACCCCTCAGGATTATGCCTTGACACACTTCATGATTACCTTCTCATTCTTTCCAGTTCATTATTCCAAACATTCTTCCAGTTTTCCAAGTTGACTGACTGACCCTGAAAATGGAGCCAGCCATCTAACCAATTACCAGATTACATGTTATTGTATCCCAGATGGCCTCATTGTACAAGTACAGGTGTGAATAAGGAAGTTAGGAAATGTCTTGAGAGCATAACACTTCTGACTCATCTCCTCTGTTATTGTTCCTGTAGTTCAAAGTTGCAATAATTTCAAGAAAAACATTGAAAATATGAGTATGTGAATGTGCCTCTTCATGTTTTGTCAAACTCATGCGAAGATTTCTCTGTATCCTAGCAACAGGTTTACAATCAGTTAAAATCACTGTCTCTTAAGTGTAGAGGTTTAGAAGTGGTCATACTCAGAAGTTACGTTTAGATCATTCAGCCTTTCTTAGGTCTCTGATCTTACCTCACAGCGAACACAAAGTCTTAATTGCAAAGAGAAGTAACAGAAAGCTGTTATAAATGTACATAGGACTGCATATGAAATATGTTATTTTTGTCTGATTTTTACCAAAATTGAATGTTCTGACAAATTTTAGTAAAAGTCCCAAATGTGAAATGTCAAGAATATCTCTCTGGTGGAAGTCACACTGGTCCATGTGAGGTGATGAACAGATTTAATGAAGCTAGTCACCACTGTTTGCAACTTCTTTGCAAACACACCTACAAAGGGACATTTTGGTTTGCTCAAATGTATTATAAAGATAAAATGTGAGATCTCCATCATAGGCTTGAATATACTGACATACATTTTAAATATTCTCTTCACTAACTTACAGTACCATTGCATGTTAGAAAATTCAACTGCTAAACAAAGAATAACAGTGTCAGCTTTCACTGTAACTCATAGTACTGTCCACATACAGAAGTAACAAGCACGTCCAGTACTGATGCTGCAATCCCAGAACAACTTTATCTTCTTTGACGTGACACACAGTATATCCATTATGTCATCTGGGGTAAAAACATATCATTTTAGAAGCTGCTGTGTTTACGTTGTCATGTATAATATAGAAGTGATGAAAGCCACTCTGCTGGTTCCATTGCATGGAAATAATCTCAGTTCCCAGTCAACAAAAGTAGTATTATTTGGAGTATTGTCTTGTTATTTTTTGTCTGGTGGCTGAAATGTTTCTTTTTAATGAAATCAGAATTATATAAGAAGTCAAATGTGGTGTCACCTCAGTAATGCACCACCATCACAGACCTTTAGATTGTCTTTTCTTTTTTAATAATGCTGTTTCAGCTGTATAAGTTATGTATGATCATATGAACTTTAAGACTGTGAATGGTAGGTGGCCATGGATTTAGAAAGGGCAGCCTATAAATGTGGTAGAACACAGGCCTTAGTGTGTGTGGATGAAAGGTATTGAAGTAGAAAGGATCTGTCCTCTACATACATGACTGTAGACTCTAGACTCTTTGTTGCTTCTCTGAATTGTGTTTCTTTGTTATGGGAATTATTTGTGCAGGTGTCATTTCACTGGACACTGTGGACAAGCAGAATGTTGCACTGGATGTAATGCCTCTGATTGGTGGGTTTCTTCCATTACCTTTGGTACGGCTCTCTAAATATATACCTGCAGATCAAAAAACCCACTCAAGGGGTATGTATGAATTATTTATATATTGTTTGTTCCTTTATACGTATCATTTCAGTACTATTGAATTTATATTTGAATGGAGCAATGATTCACAATTCTGGTTTGTGAGAACTTGAGTTTGTAACAGCTGTTCTTATTAGTTATGGAGATTTCATCATGATTATCAGTCTAAATACAATTTTCCATTAAAATTGTAGATCCACATCTTTTTTTCTTTGCATGTAATCACTTGTCATATTTAACTTGAAGTTTACAACTGGTGCTGCACAGCTAGTTCACAGACCCACTGTCAGTGAACATCGTCTCCAATACATGGCAGCTACTCTGTTGAAATGGCCGTACAATGGTCTGAAGATGATTCAGCATTCACGCTTACATTTTACTGAATTTCATCTTACCATCAACAGATGACTACCTTGTGCTGTTACGTGGTCTTGTTGTACCAAAGAATGCCATGTGTTTATTAATATGTACCAAATAATATATCAAAAAAGATAAAACTACAACAGCAGAAACTAGCTGCTTGCTCATCTTAGGCGCAAGGCCAGGCATGATGCCATGTAAAGTCTTCAAGGCCAGACACTTAAACCAAATTTGTCTATACCATATACCATACATAAGCCAGTTTTCTGCTAGACTAGAGCCAGCCTGAAAAATGGCCAGGAGATCAGTTGCATTGTGTTATCTAAACATGTGCAACCATCAGTCATAAGAATCATCTCATCTCATGAGATATGAAGTTTTCTTGGGACAAGTTGGCTCATGCAGTCACACATCTAACATATGTTTGAAAGGTGCCCATTTCAGACTTCATCTGCAAGACAATCTAGAGTGACTGAGGTTTCTCATCATTTTTCTCACAACCTGCATGAGTGTGGATGGTATAATGACTAAGTTAAATGATGGATGATTGAGGAAGGAAGATGGATTCCCAGTGGGTCCAACAGGTTTTTCTCGTTTCCCAAATGTCCTTACCGCTCTGGGGCTGACCCAGTCTCCTGTTCAGTAGGTATGGTGGGACCCTTTCCATTTGGGTATAAAGTAGCCAATATGTGAAGGTGACCACTTAACACATTCTAGTGCTGAGGTTAAGAGTGTAAGCTGTATCTCCACTCCCTCTGTATGCCCACATGGCATGCATGGGGGCACCTTAACATTTACCTTGTCCCACCAGGCAAATATCAAGATGGTACCATAAATGGAGTCATGACTGCTACTTTCCACATCATTTCAAACCCATTATTCACTGTCTTCCAGTTATTTTATGCTGTACAATGAGAGACTTCGAGCATCCGTAAATAAACTACAGGTAATTAAACATGCTTACAGCAGTTAAGACTCGTTGTGGTATGCGTTGTGATGCAGCATTGTGGTCTGATAGGTGGCTTACAGCATTTCAGGCAAACATACTGCCCACACTGTAGCCCTGTGATGGGCAGCAGTATTTTTTCTGAAACATTAGCACCCACCTACCAGAAAACAACACACTATAATAACCCAGAAGCCCATAGTATGGATTCTATTTTTCTTCTTCTTCTTTCCTTCCTTTCTTCTGTGGCACTACAGCCCAAGATGGGCCTAGGCTGCCTTGTTTTGAAGTTTCTAGATCACACACAATTAGACACACACACACCCAATAGAACTTCTCTCAATGAGTGATCAGCTCATTGCAGAGGCTGCTAGCTATACAGTACACAACAACCACAGGAGACAAACATCCATGCCCTCAGTAGGATTCAAACCTGCAATCACAGAAATTACATGGCATGGCCACTGGGATATACTGTATCATCACTGTATTCCACCGAAATAACTTGTGCATTTGGGTGCCTATTAAATGACTGACTGTGGGCCGGGTAGCTCAGTTGGTGTAGCGACTGGCTACGGGCTAGACGGTCTGGGATCGAATCCTGGTGGGGACGAGATTTTTCCACCTGTCCAGGCCGGCCCTGGGGCCCACCCAGCCTCCTGTAAAATGGGTCACACTGGGCCTGTAACGAGATCACTTCACCTTTATTAAATGACTGGCTGATGGACTCTTTATTACATACACAAAGAAACAATATCGTATGTGGCATGTTTTTTGCAGATCCAAATCGTAAACCTGAACCAAGTTACCATGCTGCATCACATCCCCGTCTAGAGCCCTTCAGCCCAGGTCAGGTGTACAATAGCAGCAAAGCCCAACAAGTGCATGTTCTACCCTCTGCAACAGTGTCTTCAGCTACTGATGCCTCACTACCATGACACCAAAGAGCCTGGAACTACTGAGCGAAGGAACCAATAGAACCAAAGTTGCTCAACATTTACAGATAATATGTGACTTCTCTCAGCTTGTCACAATGAGGATCTTGTTTGACACATAAGTGTAATATTAAAAGAACATGTAAATTATATCAGCCTTAAAAAGTACTCTTTGCCACCAACATGTGGTGTATTGTGTTATAAACATTGATATGTGTTGTAGCCAGTGACAGGATGATAGGCTGGTTTCACACAAACTATGTGGAAAGTAAGTCCCTAATTTGAATTGTGTCTAAATACCAAAATAATGACTTGAGTAAGAGACAGTTTTTATAATGTGGTACTTTATTTTGGGTCATTTAACATGACCTGCCTCATACCTCCAACACAGGCTGACTTTGACATTAGCCACTGCTCTGTGCTGAAGCTATGTAATATTTTGAATAAGCTTTTTGATCTTTGTTATAGTTCTTCCAGAGTTATAGGTTTTGTCTTGTAAACTTCTTCCTCCATTTCCCATCCCTAAACACAGAAGGCACATGGTATCGAGTCTGTTGTACTTTACTCACAAAGTTATTTCTCTTGTTGTACCACTATTGCAGAGTAAGATAGTACGCTTTCATACATGGAGATTATTTTTGTGTGTTGTGCCACTGTAAGTTGTCTGATCTCTGTACTGGCCCCAGAACTGTTGGAAGGGTGAAGCATTTGCAGGTGAATATGTGAAGATGTGGGGCATAAATTAAGGTACTGTGCTGTAAAATTAGTTTTGCTTTTGCATAACTCTTCCAGTACTTATATGCATATTTTATTAGGGATTTCATTTTCCAGCATTCTGTACAGAAATGTTACTAGACGTTACTGTTACAATACTGTAATATCTATCTCTTCAATTAAGGGTTTCAGGTTATTTGATGTTTACTTGGTATAAATGCCTTGTGAAACTTTGAACTGTTGGAACAATGATTGACAGAGTTTGTATATTTTCTCGCACAAGATTTCATGCTAAGTAAGTGAAGCACACTTTAATTGTGAATACACTCATGTCAAATACTTCAATTTTGATACTTCCTTTTGAACATATAAAACTTGTGCCAAATTTCCACAGAAATTTGTTTTCATAATAAGAGGGTAAAAAGGATTAATGATATGTTGTAGAGTTTTGCTGAAAATACATTTACTTACTGGTATGATCTGAATTAAGCAATAGTGTTCCTTCTATTGTGTACGTGTTTGTTTTGCTATTCTGCAAGCCAAAAATCAAAACCACATGATCATAGAGGGAAGAAGTGGAATCGTAGAGAATGTCTGGGTAAATGCAAGTATGATTTGCTTTTTGTCTTACTATGGTCTTGAAAGATTAATTTGGAGGTTTACTATGATATTAATCTTTGTTGGTACACAAGTAAATGTGATGAGTAACACATATATGGACTTTTCTGTTGTAGGGAGTTGAGTCCAGAATAAACGCTTGAAACAATAAACCTGGAAGAGAGGAGGAAAGTACCTTATTTAGGTGGAGGTGGTTTGGGATTGTATGGCAATACACTTGCAAAACAAGAAATGTATAAAGGTTTTGTCATTGTTTAAGTGTTAATAATATTTTCATTGTTGTATATTATCATGTATATTCCATTGCAGTGTGGTTACATTACAGTCAGTGGTCAACGGAATGGAATATATTCCATTGCAAATGCAGATTGTTATGTTGTAATGTAACATGTTAGTTTAAAACCAAACAAGATAGGAAATGTCAGCAGAGCGAAACACATCAGGTGTCTTTGTGTGACCATAGCAACCAACAGACATTGATAATGTTTGATTATAAATGTTCCTGTAGGAACATTTATAATATCATAGTTAACATAAAATCAGTAGTAATAGTAGTAACCAGGTGGCCGTGGTAGCAGGTACCCTCAGTAGCCAAGGTAGTCATAAATGTACATCGATTGTTATGTGAGGTGTTGTTTTTGTCCAAGTTTAACCTAAATAGGCATGTGTTGACAAACTTAAGAGAAAACCCTAACTAGTATTATTTTTCACACAAATTGTTTCATGCTGATCTACAGATGAAGTTAATAGTCACTTTTCAAAATTTCTTTACAGACGTACCTAAAAAAAAAATATAATATTGTAGGAGACATATTCACTTATTACATGTGAATTCTGTTAGTCACTGAGCTGACTTGACCTGTACCTACAGTTTCCTATACATCCTCAGACATTTTCTGCTTTATGTGCAATATCTAGTAACCAAGTACTCCATTCTTCAAGAACCATGGAAGCCCGCATAAAATACCATATTTTTATATATATATATATATATATATATATATATATACACACACACACATACACTTATTTGTTTGTTTGTTGATAAATATCTTGTGAAACTCTTTCATTGTGGCAAACGTGCATCCCTTGAGGAAAGAATTTGCAGCCTTTGGTCACCTGACAAGTTTCAGTAATATAGTTTAACAAACATAATATAATAGGTTGACAGAACATAATATGGCAACATTATGGACAGACAGAAAATGTTTAGAAGCTATAACTCATCACTCCTAAGACAGCACACAATAAACAAATACTTCTTTGTGTTATACCAAGTGTAGTATGTCCCGCTACTTTGTCATTCAACAGTACTTTTAGCAGAACCGGTTGCGTGTAAATAATGACATCCTAGTGAATTCAGTTCCCCTCCCCACGCTTTCGATTTATGTATACACATGTGCGGCCCTCAGGTAAGTCCTTAATGAATAATGTGGCCTTCCTGTGGGTTGATCTAGGAGCTGGGGTTTTTAGTTCCTATAGAAAAAGCATGGAATGAGAATTTGATTCCTGGCAAGGGCAAGTGATTTTTCTGTTCTCCACAGCATCCACTGTCATTCTAGCGTGCCCTGAGCCTCTTATCCACTGTGAACTTGAGTACTTTCTACAGACATGAAATGAATGGAACATAGTGACTCACCTCCAGCTCAAGAATTAAAATGTTGGGAAATATTCCTCCTCTCCACCATATGTCTTGGTGGTATGATGCTTAATTAAGCACAGGAAAACCTCTGCCCCTGCCTTGCTATACTGTATTGTAATTTTTACAGTTTCTGTTGTTTCGTTGGATAGGTTTAGCAACAAGTGAGTTGCCATGGCCATAACACATCAGACATGATGTACCGAATACAGATCCTTTTAGGACACCAGCTGCCTCCATGAGGGTGACAAGGTGGTGCATAACATTTCAGTTTCTTCATGATTCTGTTTCCAAATACTCTGGCTGCCATAGCAGCTGTGGAATCACAGTGCAGTCCTGCAGAATGACTGGCAGTTGCAGTTTGTGACCACTTAATGTTTTGCTTTCCTTAATGTTTAAAATTCAGGAATCCATATGAGGTGAAATACATGATATTGTGCTACAAAGTGACATGGCGTGTTATTTCCCATTTTTTTGCTTCTTCAGGTATTGAACAGTGCTGTATCAACTTAAGTAATGCTGTTACATCATTTTAAGAAATGTAATGAATGACGCATGGCAGATAATGCTGAAGGAAGAACTTCTTCTTTATCTTACTTATTCATATATTTTTTAGAAGTCTATAAACATCTGCTATCATGATTTATTATATTCTCTGGAAAATGATATGTAGTCAAACACAACTATGTCAATTAAGATGTTTTAATGACTACTAGACAACTACATGTTTCGACCCCTACTGACCATCTTCAGGTTGTCTTCAAGAGACCATAAGGTCCTACTATATATACTGTGTGCCTCTTCACAATACCAGTGCACCATGAAACTTCAAACTCGATACTAGCCACCAGACCCTATCGTGCCTCTAGCCAGAGCATACCACCACATTCAACAAAGAAGTTACTTATTACGCAACAAAGCCCAAATGTAGAGAGATCTCCATCACGTGCATGCACAATATATATAGTAGGACTTTAAGTTCTCTTGAAGACAACCTGAAGATGGCCAGTAAAGCTGAAACATATAGTTGTCTATTATAGTCATTAAAACATCTTAATCGACATAGTTGTGTTTGACTACATATCCTTTTCCAGTTTTCACACACACACAACAGGGATAACACACTTCCAAGTTATTATATTCTCATTGTTTGTGATATTTGTTGAACATAAAACATGTGAGGTTTCAGTTTGTCACACACCGATGGTGTGTGATGTCATGTATTGTGGTGTATGCAGAGGCACCCATAGAGATTACATTGCATTACATTACATTTCCTGATCCATCAGATTGCCCAAAGGCTCTGGATGTGAAACCTGTCATACATCATAATTCAAAGCAATCATGTCATAGTAATGTACAGAACACATTCATTAAACAATAAACACAGAATATGATACATTCATCAGTCAACCTCAACAATGTGTACAGAATGTGATGCATGATTCATAACACAGCCACTGCATTGGAGTCACACAGCAATCAAAAAATTCATCAATATAATTAAAAGGCTGTTCAATCAAAAGGTTTCTTAATCATTGTACAAATTGATGCTTATCTACCATTCAGTCTGCAGCGCATTTAGGTAAAATGTTAAAAATCTTTGTAGCTGTATAGTGCACAACTTTCAGGTATGATACAATGTTTGCAGCTGGTCTATGGAGCTGTAACCTTCTCCTTGGACATTTGCCATGTAATGAATTATTAAAAGCAAAATTTTCCAAATTATGTGCCAAACAGGTCATTAAGGTCAATACATATTGAGAAGCTATTGGCAGCATTTTGAATGCTTTGAAAATTGGTCTACATGAACTTCTGGAAGTAACTGCCACCATAATTCTCTCTCTTACCATTGAAAGACCCTTTTCGTGTCCATAGAATTACCCCAAAATACTATGCATACTTCATTATTGAATGAAAGTATGCATAATAAATCATTTTCATTTTTTTTGTGTTACTAAAATTGTACATCTATCTAATTGCGTAGCATGCACTGCTTACTTTGGCAATATGTGCACAGTATGGTTCTTCCAGTTCGTATATTTATCTATTTCCAAGAGCAATTGTGTGTTTATTACTTCCTTAATAAGTTACTCTTTGTAGAAAGACTGGAATATTTCATTATGTAAGTAATTTAAGTCAAATTTCATTACTTTTGTTTTATCTAAATTCAATAACAACCCATTCACTGTAAACAATTTATTCAAAGAATTCAGTCCAATTACTGATTTTATTGGCAGATCGTGCAGCCTGGCATTCCCATTCAGAAATGTTATGTGAAGATAGTTCTGGATGGCAAGTCATGGATGACTGTAGTAACACATGTTGGCACACGTCATAGAAAATGCACAATTATCTCGTGCAATGTCTATGAATGCTTGGCACTATTCTTGCACAGCCCCAATGTTACAGTTAAGAACAGAGCCGAGTTCATCGTTTCCATTTTACGAGTATTTATATAAAAGCTTTCAGCAGTTGAATTTACTCATTTCTTCAGGTAATTACTTGGTGTTATGCACATACTTTCCTTACACTCCGGGATCTAATCCCGGTGGGGAGGAGATTTTCCGCCCGTCCAGACCGGCCCTGGGGCCCACCCAGCCTCCTGTACAATTGGTACCGGGTCTTTCCCGGGGGTAGAGGCGGCCGGGGCTTGGGGCTGACCCCCCACCCCCATCTAATGCCGAGGCCCTAGAGAGAGTAGAGCTATATCTCTACTCACCGTAAGGGCCTTCGTGGTCTATAAAAAAGAGTGAAACCTGTCAACCTACCTACTTTCCTAACACTGGGTTATTTTAGCAGTGACGCTTAAAAATTTCATTGGTAGCTACCAAACTTTTGAGGGAACATGTTACATCCATTTTTAAGATAGGTTTTGGTGGCGTTATTTCTGCAGCAAGCTGACAGCGCCCGTTGGATAGAGGCAGATTGGACCCCAGAAGAGGTCTGGACAAGGAGAAAAAAAGAAAAGCTGTGGGTGTTGTTAGGAAAAGAACCACGAATACCCGTTTGCCCAATCTGTGCAGAAATAAATTTCCGGTTGAAATACATAAATAATGGAGAGATTACTCGAAACGAAACGGTAGAAGGAGATAAACAACATGCGTCTTCAACTACCTCAGACTCCAAGTTATCCAATCTAAATGTCTCGAGTCATCGGTAACCGTACCCCCACTTCCCACCTGCACAACTTTCTAAACATTCAGCCCATCCCCGTTCTCGTCCACCGCCTTACTGACAAATGTTTCGCTCACTGCCCCTTACACCCCACATCCCTAGTACGCCATATAGGGAATTACACTCTAGCCGACCTGACTAACTTGTGCAAGAAATATAAGCACAAACGTACGAAGCACATACCGCTTTAATTAGCTTACCAAAAGTCGCAGTGCTTTTTTGTTCATAATTTTTCACTGCCGCTATTTGCACCTATATTTATATACATATTATTCAGTTCCACTTGCACCATAGTG
>Ga0123357_10002744_pt1 | contig 19847 bp, 18 predicted proteins | sample TergutEmb28metaG_FD_89873 | JGI IMG/M metagenome (GOLD analysis project Ga0123357, IMG submission 89873) | Embiratermes neotenicus P4 segment gut microbial communities from Petit-Saut dam, French Guiana - Emb289 P4 | ecosystem: Host-associated > Arthropoda: Insects > Digestive system > Gut ...
TCGCGATCTGACCGGAATTGAGTACAGTCTGGCAAAATGCTGCAATCCGATTTACGGAGATGAAATCTTCGGTTTCGTTTCTTCCAAAGGAATCAAAATCCACCGGCTGAATTGTCCGAATGCGCCGGAAATGTTCAACCGGTTTGGTTATCGGATTGTTAAATCGCGCTGGGCGGGAAAACCCGGTTCGAACTATCCGGTCACTTTAAAAATAATTGGCAATGATGATATTGGCATCGTGACGAATATCACTTCCGTTATTTCAAAAGAAAGCGGAATGATGCTGCGTTCCATTCAGGTTGATTCTTCCGACGGCTTGTTTCAGGGAACATTAACGGTGATGTTGAGCGACACGGCGGCGATGAACAGCCTCATCAAGAAAATTCAAATGATCAAAGGGGTGAAACAGGTGAACAGATATTGATTGACTGTATTTTCATTGTTTTTGCATCAAAAAATTATTTTTCCTCCCGTATTCAGGGTCAATCTTCAGCAGCGAAACGGCAATAATTGGAACAATGCTGCAAATCATGACCCAGATAAAGAAATGATTGTAGCCTATTTTTTCCTGAATCCAGCCGGCAAACATGCCGGGCAACATCATGCCAAGAGCCATAAAACCGGTGCAAATAGCGTAATGAGCGGTCTTATAATCGCCTTCGGAAAAATATATCAAATACAGCATATAAGCGGTAAAACCAAACCCGTAACCAAATTGCTCGGCAAAAACGCAGGTATTAATTACCCAAAGATTATTTGTCTGGGAAAAACTTAAATAGACAAATGTTACAGAAGTTAACAACATACTGAAAGTCATAGGCCAAAGCCATTTTTTCAAACCGCCCCGAGCGGCTGCGATTCCTCCGACAATTCCACCCAAAGTGAGCGCAATGATCCCTACCGTACCATATACAAAACCCACTTGTTCCGTGCTTAATCCCAATCCGCCAACCGCCTTTGTATCCAATAAAAACGGAGTAATCAATTTAAGTAGTTGCGCTTCTGAAAAGCGAAAAGTCAACATAAAAAACAAAGAAGCGAACAGTTGCGGTTTCAAAGCGAAAGAAACAATCATTTTCCAAAGTTCACTAACAATTTGCTCTGCAGTCAGATGAATCCGCCGTTTGTCTGCGTCCGGCTTCGGTAGAAAAAAACGGTGATAAAAACTGAAGGCAATAAAAAGACCGGCCAAGACAAAAAATGTTATCGACCATGCAAAAGGAATATTACCCGTCATTTTTTCAAGGAAACCGGCTAAAATAATTAAAACCCCTTGTCCCAAAATGGTCGCAATGCGGTAGAAAGTGCTTCGTATTCCTACATACATTGCTTGCTGATTGGAATTCAAGCCGAGCATGTAAAATCCGTCGGCGGCAATATCATGTGTAGCGGAACTGAATGCCAACAACAAAAAGAAAGCGAGTGTTGCTTGGAAAAACAACGGCAAAGAAAGGGTGAATGCAATACCGGCAAATCCTGCTCCAATAATCAACTGCATGACGACAATCCACCAGCGCTTGGTTTTCAGTAGATCGACAAACGGACTCCAAAACGGTTTAATAACCCAAGGCAAAGAAATCAAACTGGTGTATAATGTAATGTCGGCATTCGAGATACCCATTCTTTTATACATGATGACAGAAATGGACATGACCGCAACATAAGGCAACCCTTCCGCTAAATACAGAGAAGGAACCCACGTCCAAGGCGGCCTGATTTTATTTGTTTTGTTCATTGCCTGTTTTTTATTTTCCGCGCTTGCAACTCAATGGTACGGATGCAATCTTTGTAGTGGTTTTGTACATTCAACTTGTTCACATCCTGCGAAGCATCGGAATTATCATCCCACCGGCGGCATAAATAAAGCGGTTGATAAATGCGCCCTATCCGGTAATTTCGAGAGATAGCCAAACCGATGGCATAATCTTCGCCATAACTTGTATTGGGGATTTTCAGTTCCCGCAAAACCGGCGTGTAGAAAGCCCGAGGCGCTCCCAGCCCGTTGATGCGTAACGCATTGTTCCTTCCGTTGTCAGGCGTCCACTCCTTGTGATCGATGATTCCGGGAGGAATTTCTTCCAAATGAAAATTAACCATTTTATAGGCGCCAACGATCATCGCACAGTTTTGTCCGTAAAAAGCGTTGACAATCGTTTGAATAACATGTTTATCAATATATAAATCATCGCTGTCGAGCTGGATGGCAAATTTTCCGCAATACGGGTGCATGACGGCTTCATTCCAACAACCGCCGATGCCTAAATCTCTTCTGACTGGAATCAGATGAATCAGCCGCCGGTCGCCGGAAACCATTTTCTGAAGTATCGCAGTGGTTTTATCCGTCGAATGATTGTCAACAACAATCAAATTAAACGGGAAATCCGTTTCTTGCATCAATACCGAACGGACAGCGTCTTCAATCGTCTTTTCACGGTTGCGTACAGGAATCACCACCGTAGCTTCCACCGGAAATGTTTCTGCGGAAAATTCAACCGGAGTAAATTCAGGTTTCAGCCATGCTCCAACCTCTTTCAGATAACGGGTGCAGGCTTGTTCCATTTCAATTTGTACTTGCCGGTTCCTGGGGTCGACATAATCAAACATCTTTTCTCCCGATCGACGGAAATCCGTTTCCGGTTCCGTATAAAGAAATTCCGGCAAATGAAATAAAGGTTTGCGTTTGGAAATTTTCAATCGCAAATCATATAAAGCAGCCGCTTGATAATCAACATCCATTTCGTTGATAGCGTCTTTCAACACGGAAGACCGGAAAAGCGCCAGCGAGCCGAAATCAAAATCGTCGCGCAAGCTCCCTTCCTGATAGTCATTCACCGGATGAGGCTGTAACAATCCTTCTTTCGATTTATACCGGTCGGCATATACCATTCCGGCATCCGTGCCGGCGATGACTTGCAACATCCGTTCAATGGCATAAGCCCCTAATTGTAACGACGACGTATTTATAAACAATAAAGTATAAGGAGTATCAATGTGTGAAGCAATCTTTTTCCATGATTGGGTTTGATGCGGAAATCCAGCCTGCAATCCCCGACAGCCGTCAGGCAATATTACATCCAAACTATCGGAATAGATAATAAAAATAGCGCCTATTTCTTTGCAAGCTTTTAGTTCTCTTACCATTCCAGCGACATTCTCTTCACTGCCGAAAGGCAAAAAGCAAGTTATTTGCTTTCCGCTTAATAAATCCATTTCCATTACTGAAGTAATTTTAACGGTTCAAAGGTATTATTTGTTAGAAAGAAAATCCAACCTTAAAAGCAAGCGATCCAAAATTTGTGTGAGAAGTATAATAAAGATAATCGTATCTATCATCATTAAAATAATAATTGATGACTCGAAAGCCTTGCCATTGATAACCAACGCCAATATGAATTTCATTTCGATCAGAGACTTTAAAATTCACTCCTGCTGTTGGATTTATAAGAATTCCTTCTCCACTGAAACTATCGGAAGCATTAAACGAATATCCGATATCAAATGATAAATAAGGCGATACCGGTCCATTAATAAAATTAGCTCTAAAGTCTGCAAAGAATGGAATGAGAAATGAATTATCGCTTGTATTGGAAAAATCCGTATAATAATAGTGCACGCCTGTCCCAATTCCGAATGAAAAATATGGATTTATCCGAACCCCGTTAATGAAATTGAAATTTACTCGATCCATTTTATAATCACCTATTCCATAATAATATCCAATATCAATAATACCTTTGTATCCCAAATCCAGCCCGAATGAGCTTTGACCTGACTGTCCCGACGACGTTTGGCTTGATTTGTAATTTCCGCCGGCTGGTCCTGAAACAATTTTTTCAATATCACTCATCTGACATGTAACGACTTTCCCTGTCGCTGTTTTTATTTCAACCGGTTTATTCGGGGCTTGCACTAAAATTGTACCTCGAATAATACTTCCGTCGGCTAAATAGACAATATCTTTTTCTTTAACAAGCGATTGTGAAAAATTATCGGATTGATTCCGGCTATTGTCCGGTTGAGTTTTAGTTACTGTATTTTTCTGATTCTTGACAATTGAACTTGATTGCCGTGGTTGCGTGTAAGTTTGAGTTTGCGTTTTATTTTGAGATTGAGATTGAGTTTGAATTTGAGATTGGGGTTGAGTTTGGGTTTGGGTTTCATTTTCTCTTTGAGTAATTCTATTTTCCATCACTTGATCGCCGGATTGATTAAAAGTTCCCACTCTTCCATCTTTGTACGTAATACTTTCCACATCATCCTTATACACAAAATAGACTCGTCCGTTTGGTTCTGAAAATAATTTGTACCGGACAAGAGTAGGCGTAATTTCCGTTACAATTACGTCTATCTTTGCGCCTTTTTTCGTCGAAATACGATCTTGTGAAAAACCTGCAATTGCAATAAGTACAAATGCTGTAAACAAAATTATCTTTTTCATCTATTTAATATTTATGCTTATCTTTTCCTTTATCATACTGAATATAAAAACTATCCGGCGAATAATTATTAAAAAACTCATATATTTCATCGCTTTTCTCTCCACAGAACATTTTGTTTCCTTCGACCATCACTGATTTTTTAGGATAGTTTGTAATCTCCGAAACATAAAACTTATTGTCAAAAATGAAAAGGTCTTTTGATTTTCCTACGGTGTATGCTATTTTGTTGCTAAAAACATACGGACTTTTAGCGCCGGTATATTTTAATGTTCTTATTTGACTTTTGGATGGATATTTACGCAAATCGCAATCTCTGTACAAGGCATTAGTAATGCAATACTCCGAAATTATTTTAGATGTTTTTGGGGGTATGCAAATAACATCCATTTCCTTATAGGAAACAGAATACCCGGAAGAAGTTGTAAATCCTTTCGTTTTTGTATTTGCTATTTCTGCTGTTTGCGCTATTGCCGACGATGCTCCTGCCGCAACAGCATTTGTTTGTTTAAAACCTTGATAATTAGAACCGGATACTGATGTTGAAGCGCCCAAGCCAACAGCATCCATGCCGGTAACGCCATACATAGCCATATTGCTGTTAGAAAAACTCATTGAGGAACTTTTTGAATTTTCGTATGTGCGATTTTTAAAATAATCATAAGCCATGCCATTTTCTATAAAGAAACTTTCTTTCTTATTTACATAAATGTTTTCATCGGTTTTGTTATAGATCATGAATCCAACATCCCCGCTTGGTCCCCAAAAATCATAAAATACTTTACAATTATCATCTTCAAATACCAGCGAATTACTGTTTTTTGAAAATTCATTGATTGAATTTACTTTATAAAATTGATAAAATACGGTTGATTTACATGAAGTCATAAAGGGCAAAATAGTTGCCAACCATAAGAATAAAACAACATTTCCTTTTTTTGCGCGGCTTTTCCGACTCGTTTCTTTTTTGAAACGGCATCCTGAATTGCTTTTCATTTCGATATATTTCATATATTTTTTTATAAATTTGTTTATATAATACTAAAAATTCCAACAAAAGTATAGAATATTTATGTTCCGGCAAAATATTATTAAAAAATAATTTCATTAACCGATAAACAGTTGACTGAGTATATCAATAAGATGATACTTGTTGTGGTTGATTGCAAACCTGTCTTATGGCATGAATTTGAATATTTCTTTTATCAGACAATTCAATAGAAAATTTATTTATTTTTTGTATTTTTGTAGTGGAATAAATCATGACAGTATGATAAAAAAAATATCACAAATGAAAAAACTATTTTGGATCTTAATTGGTCTGTTATGCCTGTTTGGAACGGGCTGTAAGAAACAGGCAGAACCTGTTTCCGTTATTTTTGACACGGATATGGGACCGGATTATGATGATGTAGGCGCACTGGCTTTGTTGCACGCTATGGCAGACAGCGGAGAAGTGAAAATTTTAGCGACCCTTTCTTCTAATTTGTACGACAAATCGATACCCTGTATCGAAGTTATTAATCGTTATTTTGGACGTCCCGACATTCTGCTGGGCGCTCCGCGTACGGGAATTAGTCTCGCCGATTCCGTGAGATTCGGCGAGAACAACTACTGGCCGGAAATTCTGCCTCAACGCTATCCTCATAAGATACAACGCACTGAAGATGCTCCTGATGCGGTTTCGGTTTACCGGCAAGTGTTGAGTAGTCAGCCCGACGCCAGCGTTCGTATTATTTCTACCGGATTCTTCACCAATTTAGCCGCTCTATTACAATCAAAACCGGATGAATACAGCAATTTGGACGGAACAGCGCTGGTGAAAAAGAAAGTGAGCCGTTTGATTTCCATGGCGGGCGCTTTTCCGCAAGGGCGGGAATTTAATGTTTGCAGCGATTCGGCTGCGTCGGTCGTCGTATTTCAACAATGGCCTACTCCGATTACGCTGAGCGGGTTTGAGATCGGCAACGTTATTTTGACCGGTAAGCGAATAGTAGCTTCCGATATAACAAACAGTCCTGTGAAAGATGTATTTACAATGGGTCTGAAAGTAGATGTCAACGGGCGTTCGAGTTGGGATGAAACGGCTGCGCTGGTTGGCGGACGCGGGTGCAGGGATTATTTTGATACCGTCAAAGGACGCATGGAGGTAGCTCCTTCCGGCGACAATTCATGGATAGACGACCCGAACGGAAACATGGAACATTTGGTTTGGAAAATGCCTAAGGAAGAAATTACACGCATTATAGAAGATATGATGATGCATCAGCCGATATTTGTAAAATGATCAGCTACGAAATTATGGCTCCGGTAGGTTCTTATGAATCGTTAGCCGCCGCTATCCGGGCTGGAGCCGACTCCGTTTACTTCGGAGTAGAGGATTTAAATATGCGTTCACGTTCCGCACAAACTTTTACGCTTGCCGATTTGCACCGGATTGCGGGAATTTGTGCAAAGCGTCGCATTCAATCTTATTTGACGGTCAATACCATCCTTTACGATAATGATATGAACCGGATGCGTGAAATTATCGACGCTGCCCGGGAGGCAAACATTTCCGCTATCATTGCTTCAGATGTTGCCGCTCTGATGTATGCAAGAAGTATCGGCGTAGAAGTTCATCTCTCTACCCAACTGAATATTTCGAATATCGAGGCATTGAAATTTTATGCTCGCTTTGCCGATGTAGTCGTTCTTGCCCGGGAGTTGAATCTGGAACAAGTGAGCGAAATCCGCCGGCAAATTGTCGGGCAAAACATTCAAGGTCCAAGCGGCAACTTAATCCGGATTGAAATGTTTTGTCATGGAGCTCTGTGCATGGCTGTTTCCGGAAAATGCTATTTGAGCCTGCATGAAATGAATGCTTCCGCCAACAGGGGAGAATGTAATCAAATTTGCCGCAGAAGATATCAGGTTAACGATTTGGAATCTGACATTGAACTTGCGATAGACAATCAATACATCATGTCGCCTAAAGATTTGAAAACCATTCATTTTCTTAACAAGATGCTGGATGCGGGCGTCCAGGTTTTCAAAATCGAAGGACGGGCAAGAGGACCGGAATACGTGAAAACAGTGGTGGAATGTTACAAAGAAGCCATTCAAGCTTATTGCGAAGATTCTTTTTCGGAAGAAAAAATCGAGCATTGGAACCGCCGTCTGGAAAAAGTGTTTAACCGTGGATTTTGGGATGGTTATTACTTGGGACAGCGATTGGGAGAATGGACAAATCAATACGGTAATCAAGCTACAGAGAAGAAATTATACATTGGAAAAGTTCTTAAGTATTTCAATAAATTAGGAGTTGCCGAATTTCTTATAGAAACACAATCGCTTCAAACCGGAGAAAAAGTATTGGTTACAGGACCAACCACAGGTGCTTTGATTTTCGATGCGGAAGATATCCGGCTTGAATTAGTGCAAACAGACAAAGTAGAGAAAGGCGACCGTTTCTCATTGAAAACTCCTGCAAAAGTCCGCCCTTCCGATAAGCTGTATAAACTGGCGACTTCTGTCGGTTCTGTCAATCAAACGGAATATGTAAAAATTTATTAGAATTATTTTGCTAACAATTCATTAACGGGATTGATTAAGAAAATCCGTTCCGTTGCACGGGTAAAAGCCGTATAAAGCCAACGATAAAAATCAATTCCCAACCGGTCTTGAGGAACGTAGGACAAATCTAAAAAAACATTCTTCCATTGTCCGCCCTGCGCCTTGTGACAGGTTACGGCATAAGCATATTTAACCTGTACAACATTATAGAATGGATTTACTTTCATTTGCTTCATTTTTTCCCGCTTTCCGGGAATATCTTCATAATCTTCCAGAATAGCGTAAAACAATTTATCGCTCAATTCTTTCGGTAAAGCGGGAGAATCGGTGTGAAGCGTATCTAACAGAATTTTCAAATCGATTTCCGTATCGTAATCTGGGAAACGGGCGGTGACATCGCAAAAACGAAAACCGTATAATTCTTGTGTCCGCCTGACCCTGAGAATTTCCAGCAAATCGCCGTTGGCAATAAAATCCATCGACTCTTCCTCTTTTGCCCAATGATAATTATTTTTGACGACCATCAACAAGTCTCCGGTCGTCAATTCTTCTTCTCTGAAAAGAATCCGGTTGCGAATAGCGTTGTTAAAACCGTTTGCCCGCTTGTTGGAAAAGGTTATCACAATGGTTTCTTCCAGACCGTCGCGATAATAGGCATCCTGAATGGCTTCATGCAAATCTTCCCCGTTGATAACTTGTACGTCTGAACCGGTCTGTGCGATAAGTTTGGGATAGTCGTTCGTTTGATTCGTTTCCATTCTTTTTCGCAAAAGCGTTGCATTGGTCAAGATACCGGAAGTTTTCGCCTGACGGACCACTTCCGTTAAGTTCATGCTGAATATTTCCAAGCCATAACCTTGCAAAACGGAAAGTTCCAACGCCGGACTTTCCGGTTGGGATACCGGCGGAAGCTGAGCCGAATCGCCCAGCAAAACCAATCGGCAACCTTCCCCGCTGTAAACATAATGAATCAGATCGTTCAACAGCCGTCCGGAACCAAAAAAGGAAGAATCCAATCCGTCGTTGGAAATCATCGACGCTTCATCAACAATAAATAAAGTATGTTTATGAAGATTATCCGCAAGGACAAAGCCCGTCGGATCGTTGGAAAACTCTTTTTGCCGGTAAATTTTTTTATGAATCGTATAGGCGGTTTGTCCCGAATAGGCGGAAAAAACTTTGGCGGCGCGTCCGGTCGGCGCCAGAAGGACGGATTTTTGCTTCAGTTCATTCAATGTTTTCACAATGGCTCCCACCAAAGAAGATTTTCCCGTTCCGGCATAGCCTTTCAGCAGAAACAGCGAATGATTGCTCCGGTCGAATAGAAAATCGCTCCATTTTTCCAACACTTCATACTGCTCGCCGGTCGGTTCGAAGGGGAAGTTTTTCTTTATTTGGTCTGAAAAGAATTTGTTTAGCATAAATAAATACCAACTGTATTATTTTCCGGTATAATAAATTTTGAGTCAAATATCTGGAATGAAAAAACGTTTTATACAACTCGGATTCCGAATACATATCTGAATATGATTTTTTTCTTTAAAACCGGCATTCGGATAGAGGGCGTCTCCTTCCCAAAACACACCTCGTACAGAATCAAATTCTTGCTTTTTGTTATCTTTATTGAATGTATGAACAGATTCTATTACAGCGCAATCAAGATTACGAAGTAAAAGATCGAACGAGTTTCCAACCTGTCTGTTCACTGGAATTTCAATACCTTGATTTTCATAAGTTGCTTTTAGTAAAAAATAAAATTCTTTTAATAAGACAAGATAAGTAGAATCCAATAAATCAAGACAATACCTTAAATCAATAATAGCTCCTAAAACTGCAGGTTCGGTAATTTTATCAGGATTTCTTTTTTGTTTATCTTCCGCAAATTGTTTTGCTCGTAGTATGTTATTTTCCCAAAAATAGAAACCATTTCCTAACCAATCATAATCATTGTTGCTTTTCTTCATAAAAGACTTTCCCGATATGATTTCATCCCTTACTGATTTGTCACAACCGTGAAATCCTATGACAATGTTTCGATAATTAGAATACATTATTTATTGCAATACCGATAAGAAACTTTATTCTTATTTTCAATATAAGCAGGAGTAATTTTACCATTTTTTATTACTCCTACTCGTTCCAAAAATTTTATGGAAGCTTCTCTGCTTGATATCATCTCAGCTTTATATGCTCTTATTTCATCAATTGTAATATTATTTGGATGCGTAGTTATTTCCATAAGGTTTTCTGCATTTGTAACGTGGAAATCGGCTCCAACGAATTCAAATTCTTTTTTATTATTTTCCGATATGGCGGCTACCGTACTTTGAAGCAAAGATGGATTTAGACTTTTACGCTTACTAGGTGATAATGAAACGATTAAGGAATTATCTTTTACTTCTACCAGTCTACCAATTATTGGTTCAATAAGTCTACCAACTATTGGTTCAAGAATTTTTCTATAATTATTTTTTACTTTATAAACATATTTAATTTCTCTAGATCCTATGGGGAAAACTTCTTTTACCGTAACCACATTATCTTTTTGTGTTACGGGTACTTTTGCAGAAATTGTAATGGGTAATTCTTCGATCTTTGTCATACGATTTTTTTTCTTGAATACAATTTTTTTATTATGCTACAAAGTTAATAATTTATTTCTTATTTTTGCACTAACAAAACAACTTTTGTGTGAAACAAATAATTACAGACAAAAATATAAATCACCCTGAACAATCGATTCTGACGATTTACGCCGGTCCGGAACAATTTTCTTTTTCCATATACGATCCGAACGAAACGGGTTCCTATTTTTATGGAGAACTAACGGGTGAAAATCAAACCGAAGCCTTTTCCATTTTCAAAGAAGCCTTTTTCGAGCAAAATTTTTTTTCTTTGCCTTTTCGGAAAGTTTGGATAATGAATCGCACGCCGATGTTTTCATTCATTCCCGATTCAATTTACAAAGACAATTACCGCGAAGAGTTTATGAATTTTTTGTTTTCCGACAGACGGGGAATGTCAGTAAGCAATTCCGTTCCTTCTGCCGGAATGACGGTTTTGTATCAAATGCCGGAAGTCGTTTATCGTTTTATGCGTCGTTCATTTGTCAAGCCGGAATTTATTCATTATTCGACGCCTTTGATTACTTATTTTTTAGAGAATAGTAAAGAACACAATATCCGCAAAATGGTAGTCAATGTGCAAAAAACCGGATTGGATATTTTTTGCTTTTCGAGTGATACTTTTTTGTTTGGCAATTATTTTCCATGTAAAGGTTTACCGGAAGCGCTTTATTACATTCTGTTTACTTGGAAACAACTACGATTGAACCAATTGAATGATTATTTGTATATGACCGGAAATAATGATTTTAAAGAGAAGCTAATCGAAAATTTAGCGCTTTATATTCGGCAAATCTATTTTCCGGTAATTTCTCCCGAAATTTATTTCGAAGGGATTAATACCGACTGTATTCCCTTTGAATTAGCTGCCCTTTCCTTATGCGAATTATAAGCGGGAAATACAAAAGCCGGCGGTTTGATATTCCCAAAAATTTCAAAGCCCGCCCTACTACCGACTTTGCTAAAGAGAATATTTTTAACGTTGTCGGAAACCTGATCGATTTGGAAGATACGACTGCTTTGGATTTATTTGCCGGAACCGGAAGCATCAGCTTTGAGCTGCTTTCCAGAGGTTGCTGCGAAGTAGTTTGCGTAGAAAAAGACGCGGTGCATTATGCATTTATCAAAAAAGTGAAAGACGAATTAAAAACCAATCAATTACTAATGGTCAAAGCCGATGCTGTGAAATTCATCGCATCGGTCAATCAAACATTTGATTTTATCTTTGCCGATCCTCCTTATGCTTTTAAGGGATTACCTCAAATTCCGGTAGATATTCTCTCTCATCAATTGTTAAATTCCAATGGAGTTTTTGTGATGGAGCATCCAAAAGAATATGATTTTTCCCATTTGCCCTGCTTTTCGCAACGACGGGTTTATGGAGCGGTTAATTTCAGCATTTTTCTAAATAATCGCTAAGCGGTTGTCAAGTTTATAACTTATTTTTGGAAATAAAAAACACTACAACCAACCTCATTCATAATTCCTAATTGAATTATCGTTTATCATCATTCTCACAACCAGCGCCTGCTGTTTCTGAAAACCGCTAATCATGATAACGCCGTTAGAACCTTTAATTCCTTTAACAGCTTTAATGGCTTTCCCTGAGAAAGATGCGCCGAAACTGTAGGTACCAGGCGCCGGAAAGCCGATCCGTCAGGACGATGTCGCTCGCCAGCACATAGCTGGCGCTCAAGTTATTGCGCACGGCGTCCAGCCTCTTTTTTGCGTTAATTCATATACCAAGAGTTACCTGTCTCTATCAATATCCGATTTGTTATCTCTGCTTTTTTCATTCAGATTTGGAACTTTTTTATTGGTATTTCTTTACCAAACGAAAATTTATAGTGTACAAATCGGAATTTGAAAAAATGAATGTTGCCGATTTACAGATGTTTGTGACTTGATGGGGTGCAAAATGGGTTAATCCTTTTTTTATCCAGTTAATGTTTTCTCCCTGAAGTGCTGTTGTCACAGGAAGAATTTTTTATTTCAGAAACACGTATTACTTTTCTTTTGTTACAGCTATTCGCAAATGCAATTCATCCAATTGTTCCTGAGATACGGTTGCAGGAGCGTCGATCATAACGTCTCTTCCTGAATTATTCTTCGGGAAAGCGATGCAATCGCGTATCGAATCCAGACCTGCAAAAATCGAAACTAAACGATCCAATCCGAAAGCAATTCCACCGTGAGGAGGCGCTCCGTATTTAAATGCATTCATCAGAAAGCCGAATTGTTTCTGCGCCTGTTCTTCGCTAAAACCGAGTACGGAAAACATTTTCTTTTGCAACTCGCTGCTATGAATACGAATCGACCCGCCGCCAATTTCCACTCCGTTAACGACCATGTCGTACGCATTGGCTCTGACAAGTCCGGGATTGCTGTCTAACAATGGGATATCTTCCGGTTTAGGACTTGTAAACGGGTGATGTTTAGCAAAATAACGTTTCAGTTCTTCATCGTATTCCAACAGAGGGAAATCAACCACCCACAGGCAATTGAACCGGTCTTTCTTACGCAACCCTAAGCGGGAAGCCATTTCCAAGCGAAGCTCATTCAGTTGTTTCTGTGTCTTTTCGGTTTTTCCGCAAAGAATTAACAGTAAATCGCCGGGCTTGGCTTGCGCTTGTTCCGCCCAACGTTTTAAATCATCGGAAGAATAAAATTTATCGACTGAAGATTTCAGGCTACCGTCGGATTCATAGCGGACATAAATCAAACCGCCTGCGCCGACTTGCGGACGTTTCACGAAATCGGTCAGCTCGTCCAACTGTTTTCGTGTATAAGCTGCGCAGCCTTCCGCACAAATAGCGCCTACATATTCGGCATTATCGAATACGCCAAATCCTTTTCCTTCTGTCAGCGCTTTGAGTTCTACTATCTGCATTCCGAAGCGGGTATCCGGCTTGTCGGAACCGTACAACTTCATGGCATCGGCGTATGACATGCGGGGAAGAACCTGTATATCAATTCCTTTCACCACTTTAAACAGATGCCTGATCAACCCTTCAAACATATTCAAAATATCTTCCTGCTCAACGAACGACATCTCACAGTCGATTTGCGTAAATTCCGGTTGACGGTCGGCGCGCAAATCTTCGTCGCGGAAACACTTCACAATCTGGAAATAGCGGTCGAACCCCGAAACCATCAATAATTGCTTAAACAATTGCGGCGACTGAGGCAAAGCATAAAATTCGCCGGCATTCATGCGGGAAGGCACAATAAAATCGCGCGCGCCTTCGGGAGTAGAGCCGATCAACACCGGCGTTTCCACTTCCAGAAAATGCTGCCCGTTCAAATAGCTGCGGGTTGCAAACGCCATTCTGTGACGCAATTCCAAATTAAAACGAACTGGTGTGCGGCGCAAATCAAGATAGCGGTATTTCATGCGTATATCATCGCCTCCATCCGACTCGTCTTCAATCGTAAAAGGCGGCGTTTGAGAAGGATTCAGAACGCGCAATTCCGAAACGATGATTTCAGTATCGCCGGTCGGAATATTCGGATTCTTATTGGAACGCTCGGCTACAATCCCTTTCGCTTGAACCACCCATTCCCTGCCTAATTTTTCCGCTTCATCACACAATTGAGAATTAATTTCCTGATTAAAGACTAACTGGGTAATCCCATACCGGTCGCGCAAATCGACAAAGATCATCCCGCCGAATTTCCTGACTTTTTGTACCCATCCCGACAAGACGACTTCCTGTCCTGTATTTGCGAGGCGGAGTTCTCCGCAAGTGTTCGTTCTGTACATACGCTTTTTCTATATCTTAAAATTTGAGTGCAAAAATACGGAATTAATTTGGAAATGTGGAAATATGATAATGGGCAAACAGCAATATTTTTTTGTTCTATCGAAAATGAGTATATTTGCACCGTCTTATAATGAAAGATGAATACAAAAGAACAGTTTGAATATATAATTGCAATTTGCCTCAGAAAGAATCAACGCTAATTATATGGATATGATTAATTATTCCCTGTTTGTTTTAATAAAATTAGAATATGGAAAGGAAGCATAAAATAATCGCCGTAAGAATTTCCCAGTATATCTTAGGATTGATATTTATATTTTCAGGATTTGTAAAAGCTGTTGACCCCTGGGGCGGCGCTTATAAAATCCAGGATTATTTTACGGCATTCAATTTACCGGAATTTCATTTTTGGGCGCTTTCGCTTTCATTTCTTCAGGCAGCCGTTGAATTTGGCGTAGGCGTCTGTTTATTAACCGGGATTTACAGGCGGTTCAACTCCATTCTTGTTCTACTTATCATGCTTTTTATGACGCCTTTGACTTTGTATCTCGCTATTGCTAATCCGGTAAGCGATTGCGGATGCTTTGGCGACGCGTTAGTCATCACCAATTGGCAGACTTTTTCTAAAAACCTGATTCTGTTAATTGCAGCAATCATTGTTTTTATAGGGTATCGTTGGATGTCGTCCTGCTTTTCACGGAAAAAGTATTTTTATCCTGCGGTATGGATTTATCTTTTTATTGTAGGATTATCTTTCTATTGTTTTTATTATCTTCCTGTTATTGATTTTCGTCCTTTTAATACCGGAGCAAATATTCCGAAAAAGATGGAAATTCCGGAAAATGCAGCGCATGATGTTTACGATGTGCGGCTAATTTATTCAAAAGACGGTCAGCAAAAAGAATTTACGATGAATAATTATCCGAAAGGCGACACTACGTGGACATTTGTAGATTCTCAATCGAGTTTGATCAAAAAAGGTTATCAGCCGCCTATACACGATTTTACTATCACAACAGTTGAAGGAGAGGAAATTACTCAAAATATACTTACCAATCCATCCTATACTTTCTTACTTGTTTCGCAGAAATTGGAGAAAGCCAAAGATACGAATGTAGATAAAATCAACAATATCTTTGATTACTCAAAATCCCAAAAATATGGTTTTTATGCTTTGACGGCTTCTTTGCCGGATAATATACATGAATGGGTTGAAAATACCGGAGCGGAATATCCTTTTTGTACGATGGATGAAATTACATTGAAAACCATTATCCGTTCCAATCCGGGATTATTGCTGATGAAAAACGGAACAATAATCAATAAGTGGCCCAATACGCGTTTGCCAAGCGTTGACAAATTAAATAAACTGATTGATAATGCCGATCATGGAAAGACGCCGACAGTCCATAATTTCCGGACAGTACTCTTTTTGGCGTTGCTTTTGTCTGTTCCCCTAATCGTGCTGTATTTGCGCGATTCTTCTAAAACCCGGAAGAAGAAACATAAATCCCGGAGAGAGAAAAAAGAATTATGAAACAACGCTTGACGTTAGTCAATTATGAATTATGAATTAATAAATAATAAAAATATGAGAAAAAATATTGTTGCGGGAAACTGGAAAATGAATAACAGCCTGCAAGAAGGATTAAATCTGGCAAAAGAGCTACAACAGGTACTGAAAGGGAAAGAGGTTAATTGTGAAGTCGTTATTTGTACGCCGTTTATTCATTTGGCAGCGATTGCTAAGGAAATAACAACCATTGGCTTAGGCGCTCAAAACTGTGCCGATAAAGTTTCAGGCGCTTATACAGGTGAAGTTTCGGCGGCAATGATTGCTTCAACCGGCGCAGAATATGTCATTATAGGACATTCCGAACGCAGAGCGTATTACGGTGAAACCAATGCCATTCTAAAAGAAAAAGTAATGTTGGCTTTAGCTAATCAATTGACTCCGATTTTCTGCATAGGAGAAGTTTTAGCGGAACGCGAAGCCGGAAAACAAAACGAAGTCGTCGAAACGCAAATCCGTGAATCGCTGTTTCATTTGAGCGCAGAAGAATTTGGTAAAATCGTTTTGGCATACGAACCGGTCTGGGCAATTGGAACCGGAGTTACGGCTACTTCCGGTCAAGCGCAGGAAATGCACCATTTCATCAGGGAAATCATAGACGGAAAATACGGATCCGCTGTTGCCGGCGAGACGTCCATCCTTTATGGCGGCAGTTGTAATGCGGGTAATGCCAAAGAATTATTTGCCAATCCTGATGTTGACGGCGGTCTGATTGGAGGCGCGTCTTTGTCGGTTGACAAATTTTTGCCGATTATTGAAGCTGTCTAAAGTATGTCATCCCGCGCTTGAAGCGGGATCCCCTGGAAAATATATAAATACGGTAAGGCTATTAATATGAAAAATAAATTCATTTTAACTCTTCTACTTATAACAGGATTGTGTTTTTTCAAAATTCAAGCGCAACAAGTTAAACAAGTTACTATTATTGATGATTTGGAAACGCCGGTTCCGGGCGAAGGTATTATTCAAATAGCTTGCGATTCAAAAATAACGGATTTGATAGGATTGGTTTCTCCCGAAATGAGCGTGAACGAAACGGATTATGTCACGACCAGCGGGTTCAGAGTACAGGTTTACATGAGCAATAATCCTAAAACGGCAATTAAAGAAATGGCGGATAAAAGAATTTTAATTAAGGATATTTTTCCTGATGTCGCTATTTATAACGGATATGTTGCGCCTAACTGGAAACTGCTGGTGGGCGATTTCATAACTAAAGACGAAGCGAATGTTTTCAAACAAAAGATGTTGAATTCCATTCCGAAACTCGGAAAAGAAATGTACATCGTACCGGATAAAGTCAATATTCCGACACGTAAAAATAATTAATCATGGAAGAATTTCCGGATGAAATCCAACAAAAAAAGGAAGCAATTGCATTTCACTACGCTAAAATATTAGAGTTGTTGGGTGAAGACATCACCCGCGAAGGATTGCGCAAGACTCCCGAACGGGTAGCGAAAGCCTTGATGTTCCTCACAAAAGGATATAAGCAAGATCCTGCGCAAATCTTGTTGTCGGCGGTTTTTGTTGAAGACTACAAGCAAATGGTTATCGTGAAAGATATTGATTTTTTCTCGATGTGCGAGCATCATGGCTTACCGTTTTTCGGAAAAGCGCATATTGCTTACATTCCGAATAACGCTGTGACCGGATTAAGTAAAATCGCCCGGATTGTGGACGTTTTTGCTCACCGCTTGCAAATTCAAGAACGGATGACTACTCAAATCAAGAACTGTATTCAAAACACACTGAATCCTTTAGGAGTTATGGTTGTGATTGAGGCGCAGCATACTTGCATGCAGATGCGGGGAGTGGAAAAACAAAATTCCATTACGACGACTTCCGATTTTACAGGCGCTTTTAATCAGGCGAAAACTCGGGAAGAATTTATTTCATTGATAAGAAATGGCAGGTGATATTCAGGGGGGTGCTGGTCGAGCCCGCAATGACAAAGATTTAGTCTTTGATTTCTTCATAATCAATATATTCTCCTTCTTCGCGCGAAATGATTTTTTTAGGCGCTGATGGAGTTGATGATTTTCTTGTAGTTTGTTTTGCTTTTTGTTGATTGGAAGAAGATTTACGAGAATCGGACGGAATACCGAAAATAGCTTTAAACAACATTCTTAAAACGGAAAAACCGAACAAGAAGCCAAATAGAAAAATCAGTCCAAACAGGAGAAGCAAAAATTTAAACATTACAGATAATATTTGAGTGCAAAGATAATAAAAATATACAGCGTATGCAAAAACCAACGATCCCGCAAGGAACAAGAGACTTTTCGCCGGAAGAAATGACGAAAAGAAATTACATTTTCGACACGATACGAGCAGTATTTCGCTTGTACGGGTTCAAACCCATTGAAACGCCGGCTGTGGAAAATCTTTCTACCCTCATGGGTAAATATGGGGAAGAAGGGGATAAACTGCTTTTCAAGATATTAGACTCAGGGGAATATTTAGATGACTTTACACAAAAAGATTTAGATAGTTTTTATCATATTTTAGAAGTTCAATCAAAAATTTCTATAATACTTAATTCTCGGAAATCAAAAGAAGAAATACTTCATAAAATATCAAAATTTACAGTTTCTGATATAGGAGCTAAAATTATCAAAAGATTGGAAGTTGATGAATATATTATAAATAAGGAGTGTGATGAATACGATATCAGACTATCATTGAAAGAATTAAAGTCTATGATTGATGATATTTTTAATATTAATAGTATTAATGATGTTATTAAAAATACAACAAAACCAAAAATAGGTAAAGAAAAAGGTTTGCGTTACGATTTGACTGTGCCGTTTGCCCGCTTCGTAGTCATGCACCGCAACGAAATCACTTTTCCGTTCCGGCGCTACCAGATACAGCCGGTTTGGCGCGCCGACCGCCCGCAAAAAGGACGTTATCGCGAGTTTTACCAGTGCGACGCCGACGTGATTGGTTCAGATTCCCTTCTGAATGAAGTCGAATTGATTCAACTGATGGATGAAGTTTACAAGCGTTTCGGCATCCGCGTCTGCATAAAAATAAACAACCGCAAAATATTAAGCGGTATTGCCGAAATCATCGGCGAAGCAGACAAAATCGTTGATATTACCGTTGCCATTGATAAGTTTGATAAAATCGGCTTGGAGAAAGTGAATGAAGAATTGTCTTCCAAAGGAATCAGCGATAAAGCGATTGAGCAACTGCAACCCATCATCGGCCTGTCGGGATCCAACCGAGAAAAACTGAATACATTAAAAAATATTCTGAAATCCTCCGAAATTGGGCTTCAAGGAATCCGAGAAATTGAAACAATTCTTGATAAAATCGAATTAACATCGATTGTTGCCGCTTTGGATTTAGATTTAACTTTAGCGCGAGGTTTGAATTACTACACCGGCGCTATCTTTGAAGTGAAAGCGCTGGATGTGGAAATCGGGAGCATCACCGGCGGCGGAAGATACGACAATCTGACAGGCGTTTTTGGAATGCCCGGCGTTTCAGGCGTCGGAATTTCTTTCGGCGCAGACCGTATCTTCGATGTGCTGAATCAATTAAATTTATATCCTGAAAATTCAATGCACCGGACGCAAGTCATGTTCGTTAATTTTGGCGAACAGGAAGAAAATTACGTATTCCCTATCCTGTTGCAATTAAGAGAAAAAGGAATCTGTTCCGAAATCTATCCGGAAGCAGCCAAGCTGAAAAAACAGCTCTCGTATGCCGATAGCAATCAAATTCCGTTTGTCGTTATGGCAGGTGAAAATGAACGGGCGACAGAAAAGTTGACAGTGAAGAAAATGTCAACCGGCGAACAAATTCAATGTACTGCCGGCGAACTCTGCAAAATTGTCAGTCGATAACTTTGGCACAATCTTCGCATAGCGATAGTTACAAATAA
>Ga0123357_10002745_pt1 | contig 19845 bp, 17 predicted proteins | sample TergutEmb28metaG_FD_89873 | JGI IMG/M metagenome (GOLD analysis project Ga0123357, IMG submission 89873) | Embiratermes neotenicus P4 segment gut microbial communities from Petit-Saut dam, French Guiana - Emb289 P4 | ecosystem: Host-associated > Arthropoda: Insects > Digestive system > Gut ...
CAGAAAATAAAATACGAGTATAAAAGTTATTTTGGGACACATTTGTGTAAGTTGACCACTTGCTTATGTTGACAACTTTTTCAGGAACCGTCGGTGGTCAAGTTAGACAGGTTTTACTGTATTTGCAAATGCAGAATATATGATCAATAGTCAGCCTGTTGCATCGAAAGCCACATTGATGATACCCGATAATTTCTTTCACCAGTTAGTGATCTGTATCACAATCAGCTCCCCTAAAACTTAGCACATCCAGTACACTTGAATGCCATCTCCTATCTATCAGTACGTGGTCAATCTGGTTGCGAGTCTTACCATCAGGGGAGGTCCGGGTGTATTTATGAATGTTCTAGTGAGCGAACATTGTGCTCTTAACAACCAGATTTTTTGATGTGGCAATGTTAACTATTCTAACGCCATTATCATTAATATTCTGATGGAGACTCTCCTGTCCAATTGTTGGCTTGAAAATAATCTCTCTCACCACTTTTGCACTAAAGTGCATACACACAAAATAATATTTCCCTTTGCCACTGTAGTGTGTGTACACACAAAATAATACTCCCTCTGCTACTGAAGTGTGCATGCACACAAACTAGCAATTCCTTCTTCTACTGCAGTGTGCATACACACAAAACTTTATCAAAAACAGCACACTGTACCTGACTCCTGATGTTTGTTGGGGGCAGGGTATTGAGAAAACTGATGTGATGAACTTTCTCAGAAATACAGCCAGATGTGCATTAAAATACCAAATTAGGAATAATAGAATTATATAAAAATTAACCATACTCAGAAAAAAAATTGCAAGAACAGAAATAAATGAATATGTGTGGAAATATGGAACCTCCTTACACATGCAGACAAATAATCAATTGCATACCTAAAGGAAGAAGACTTAATGGATGGCCAAGGCTAAGGTAGAGAATTCAGCCTATTCAGGAGGAGGATAGAACAGAGCTGAAGATCCACACCTTAACAGTAATGATCATGCCGGACAGTAAGATGATGTTCCTACAGTAAGCAGCATATGATACGAAAATGTAACATGTACATAGGACACACCTGTAGTTGGTGGCAAAAATTGAGAATTTCTGGGGTGAGTGCCATTATGTCCTCATGTCATGCAGATGTTCAATGAAGCCCCTGGCTTATATGGTGCCCAAATGAGCATTACTTTATTCACAAGAACTTACCAGTTGACTATATTGTCAGCAATTTAAATTCAGCCAATAACTCAATACCGAATTTATTTTAATATCTGTTACTTACATCTCCCAAAATGGCCACTCCTTGTCAGGTATTCTGACTAAAATTTTTTTTGTGCCACAAGACATGCACATCTCAATTTTGTGAAAAGTAAAATTTTCCTCATTATGCCATTACTCAACCAATGAAGATACTGGAACAATGCAAAAACAGAACCCAGGCCCCTTATTTGAAATCTGTACCTAAGAACCAAGCATAAAATTGGAAACAGCTTACGTATACTGCCAGAATCACAGAAAATAAATAGCAGCAATGTTAAGAGCCAATATACATAAACACATTACAAATAAAAGGATTTTTATAATAGATTTTTAAGGCTTTTAATACTAAAAATATTGTTTTAATCATTGTAAAAAACACTGTAAATCTACAAAGCATATATGTTTTATCTAGAGCACAACCAATGTAACACACACACAACATACAGCAGAAAACAGATGGTTTTGTGTACGTATTAAGAGGTTCTCTCTGAACTTTACACGTTTCTGTGCATTCAGAAACTGATGCAGTTTGCCAACATCAAGCTTACTGTAAAATTCTCAATGCTACCACAGAAGAATACCTGATGCTTTCAAAATTTTCCTCTTGAGGACTTTTCTATCTCTCTGTAGGTCATGAACAGCCTTCTTTCCACTCTCAGCACACTTCTTGGTAATATCCAGATCTTTCTGCAGGTGAGCAATAATTCCATCCAGTTTCTTTATCTCCTGTTCCAGGCTTGCACACTGTTTCTCCATTTGTGTCTGTTTCTGAATATACTGTTCTCGCATCTTGCCTAACTTAGCAGCTTCAGTATGCAGTCTTATAACTTCTTCCTCCTTTATCTGGTACAATTGGCAATAGAATGTACAATTAAGACACGGTATGTCCACAAATAAGCTAAACCAGTTACCTTGATCCACTGAGGAGACACAACTTTAAAAACAGGAACATTTTGTCTTATATTTCATTCTTTGTTAAAAAAAAAAAAAAGAGTTTTGCATGACTCAGACTGCTAAAGATAAAGGTAAAGTTGTCCTTGAGCTTACATAAAGTGACTGAGTGTAAATGATTATGTATGGGGTTGACTATTAAATTATGTAGTGACACTGTTTTAACTGCAGAGGTTATGGAGTGTTAAATGAGATAAAATAAAGAGAAGATCAGAAATCAGAATGGGGTAGCCATGAAATATTCAATGGTACCATCCCACCAGTTGCCCAGAAGAATTTGGAAAACTTAGTTTTTAGGGTTTTGCAGCAGTGTGGATTGGGTATCCATTGGATACTTGGTTCCCCACCTTTTTGAGACAGCAGTATAATGGTCTCCAAGGTGAGACCATTATACTGCCTTGAAACATTAGGAACTGTATATGAAGTGACACTGGGTATATACCAGAATAATGGATGCCTCAAGGAAACTTCAATTCAGGATATTTGAGACAAAAACTGAGTACTCCCAAACTGAAATTGAGGCCATTTTCACTATTACAACCTTTCTGATTTTACCATGAACAAACTGTGTTGTGTAGTATTACCTTAAGTTCATGCATTTTAGTAGATTTTTCATTTATCAGTGTTTGCAGAGTTTCTGCCTGCAACTTGGAATCCACCTGCATCTTGTTCAGTCGAATATTGAGACTTTCAACATCTTTCTGCAAGCGCTCATTTAATGCCTGAAATGACACATAAAAATTGCTTTAAAACAACTGCAAAAATTTCATCCCAATCCAAACTGCTCCCTTATTCTGAATTCTTCCTATACTCAACATTTGCTGTCCAACAAAGTAAAACAATCTATATATTCTGTAAGTTTTTCACCAGCTCATTAGACACAACACCTCTGCAAATTTTGTATGGTGAATACTGATGTATAACTACAATTTGCTTCACTTCTGATTAACCTTTATACCCATAAACCTACCTGCCTACCTAACTAGATACCTACCTACACACTGACTGACTGACCAACCAAAGAGCCAACCAATTCCAGGAGGTAGATCCCTTTTTGATAAGCTAGTCTGGAAATTCCCTGCATTTTATGGAACCCAGAGATCCAGTACAGTGTTTCCAAAAGCCTGCAACTTATCCCACTGCTGAACCAGATGCATCCAGTCCATGTCGTCCTCTCCTACTTCTTTATGAACCATTTTACTATTATCCCCCATTGTATACCTAGATCTTCCTAGTTGTCTCTTTCCTTCAGGTTCACTAATTTTTATGCACTTCAATTAATTCTAAAATGCACGAGTTTACTTTTTATGGTGTATGTTTCAGATTTAGTTAACTTCTAGAGGCTGCAGAATCAATACAAATAGAACAAATAGTCTCTTGTTATAACAGGGTGTGAATGGAACCCATTCAAGTGTGTTTTTACATAAACATGTGTTATTTCATGGTGGCACATTCATTTTGATGTACAGCTTGTACAAGTTTCAGTATGTGGAAAAAAATTATAATCCATATAAATCCAAATTATCCAATAAAATACAAATATTTGAAACTGGTGCTAAACCCAGAATTCTCCTGGTTTTGAGGTACTGCAGATTTTCACTAATTTTTGAGTGGGAAGGTGTGCAACTGAACTGAACTGAACCCTTGTATGCAGAGATTCTTTGATATTATTTCAAGTTCACTACACAGGTAAAACAAGGTGTGGGGTCACCCACATTGCAGTTCTCTTTCCTCTGTCTGCACACCAATCCACATAATGACCTAGTCAACAGCAGCTTAACCACCACAGCAAAACACTCTCTCCCTTCCTCCTTCTCTGTCTACTTCCACGAACAAAGAAAACAGCCCCCAGCAAGCATACTACATTCAACGGCCACGCCTACCAGCTCTGCCAACCAGCCAATGGCAGAGCAGACTGGACAGCAGGCGACCGGAATAAAAGGAGCCCATTTGGACCAACGAGATTCATACAGGTCGACACTACTCGTTATTTGGGGGTGACCCTAGATACACGACTCACCTGGTTGCCTCACATCGACCAGGTCAGGAAGAGGACTGCTCAGAGGATGGGTATGTTGGGCCCCCTCCTGAATAGGAAAAGTGATCTATCCACCAGGAATGGAGTCCTGCTATAAAAGCAGCTCATTCGGCCCCTGATGGACTATGCGTGCCCTGCATGGAGGTCTGCTGCCTGCTCCCATGTCCGAAAGTTACAGGTGTTACAATCCAAGTGTCTTCGCCTCGCTACTGGTGCCCCTTGGTATGTAAGTAACAGGCAGATACACGAGGATCTGGGCGTTCTGCTGTTTGCCGACCACATCAGAGCCCTGACCAAGATCTTTGACTCAAAGTTAGCTGATGTGGGGAACTCCCTAGTATGGCAACTAGGCAGATACTTGAGCTGACCGAGGGTTGACCCCGTCGTCTGGCGCGAAAGCAAAGGGCGACAGGGGGCAGCAGGCCAGTTGAGGCCATTGCCCATGATGGCCAAGTTGACTGAACCAATTGCGTTCAGTGCTGAACAGCCGAGCGCCATTCGGTTACCCTGACTGAGGTTTTCCGTGATCTTCCTCAGTTGTAAGGCAAATGCCAGGGTATTTGATGCAAAGTCAGGGCACGGCCCGCACTCCCCTCCCCCAGGCATGGCGGCTTCACCTAAGCGCCTGATAAACGTTGCATAACACCAGTATGCGACAGAGCCAGTCTGGGCTCGGAACCCAGACAGCCAACCAACCAAAGTTTATTACTCCCATACTTAGTCCAGGGCAACCTAGACCCTAGTCTTTGGCAAGATCAGTCAAGGCCCTCAGCCTAACTTCAAAATCGTTAGCGTAAGCATAATCCCCTGTTAGAATTTAGGTGTCTGTTACTGAGCCCAACTATGCGGTCAAACGCAGGAATGGCTAACAGACAGGGGGACGTCGCTTTGCACAAGTCTCGCCCCCCAGTTAACGCTTTGGCGGGGGGAAAAAAAAAAATTCAGAAAGAAGTAACCAGCAACACACACATCAAGAAAGGACTTATCAAGACAGAAGATACGACGCCCGACTGCCCGGCCACTTAGCCTCGTGGACCGGGCACACCACTGCTTGCTGGGCATCCTGCAGCAACACTCAGCACCAGTCGCAGCCTCCTCAACTCCACTGCGGACCTCCGGCCAACCAACCGCGTAGCCAGTGGTTCATCATCACTCCCGGCTGACCAGAGGCCTCATCACTACATGGCAACGCAGCTCTACTCCGCAGTCAACACCACTCAACAGCCGATGACAAAATAACGACAAGTAAGCCGCGAACTCATTTGTCAGACTGTATGACAATTTTTGACATTAATAAATATTTATATATATGTGTGGTACTGTAGTTGTCAATCCAACACAACCCTTCAGTACATCCATAAAGGGCTCAGGTTCCAGTGGTGTCACGAATGACTCTAGTCTTCTGCAACATGATGCTGCATCAGTGGTAACTGGTTACTGCGGCTTGCAGGAGCTTGCTGTTTCCATCTTCAGGTACCAGTAAGTCCAAGAAGATTACTCACTTTGAGAAAATCACTAGTACAACACCCACTACAGTGAAATCTTGGCATACTGACATTGTGCACATAATGAAATTATAGTCACTGTAATGAAATATCTTTACATCAAAAACACAACAGTTATAAATGTAAAAAAGCAAAAAAGAGACACTTATTATGTTTACTTTGTAACAAAGTCTGAAATTTTTCCCTGCAGCCTGTTTCAGTAACAATTTCTCTGTCAATTCTTCAACAATTTCACTGCTTTCCAGTACATCCTCCAGAACATCTTTCTTTCTAATTAAAAAGTGCTTAAGAGATGGCACTATCTTGAAAAATCTATGGAGTCAACCTATATTTCCCTTAAATTCCATTAGGCAAAATGATCGTCTGAAAAATCAGGCTCACTCACATAGCAATAGTCCATTCTGCAGAACTTTGGTTGATCATGTATTCAGTAACCACATGCACACAGATCTGTCCATTTCTTCACTGTTCATGGTAACAATTCTTTCCTTCTGTGTTGAACTGCATTGGAAACAATTTGTTTCTTGATTTTCCATCTATCTTTCAGAAATGCAGACAGTGTTGATGTCCTCATTCCAACGTTTTCTTGAAATGTCACTTTTGTCTAGTTGCTTTCACTTCTCTTTCTCCTCCACAATGTCCACACACAAGACACAAAACGAAAAATAAGACTGTAACAGTAACAATGAACGATAATGAAATATAGTTGATTGAAAATGATTTGCAAGAACTTGCTGCTGGAAGCTACAGTTGCTTAAAATGCAATAATGCTAATGACTTTATACATATGCACATCAAATCTACAATTTGCACACATTCCTCCCACTTCGCTACGAACTACAGTTGCTACATAACTGCAGAGCTGTGAACAGTTCTTCTCAAATAGGAAAATATGATTTGGAACTCAGCTTTCTGGTAATAAAAGTTGGGGAAGTAAGGGAACAAAGTAACATTATTTTAAAACTGTATTAATGATGGATGAAACACCATGAAACCAGGTGTTAATCAGTAAGCTGTCTCATGAATCATTCATTTTTCAGAATGAACTAAACTCAATTACAACAGTGACGACGATGACGACGACCACCACCACCACCACCACCATTTGATCAATTTCTGATCCACTGTAAATATTATGATGAGTGTGGAGTGTGCATGTATGAACACATTAGCAAACTATTCAGTCACCTTGGTGAATGAGAATATCGGAGTAGTAGTAGTAGTAGTAGTAGTAGTAGTAATAATAATAATGAGGAGGAGGAGAAGGAGGAGGGGAGGAGGAGGAGAAGGAGGAGGAGAAGGAGAAGGAGGAGGAGGAGGAGGAGGAGGAGGAGAAGAAGGAGAAGGAGAAGAAGAAGAAAAAGAAAAAAGGCAATAAAGAATACATCCCAGTCCCCCCCCGTGGCTTAACAGCCCCTAGTGGACAAGGGCCTCCTCTTTATTAAGGTTTCACGATCACACTCAGACATACCAAACTCAGTAGGACTCCTTTGGATGAGTGATAAGCCTGATGCAAAGACCTCTACTTGACAACATTCAGCACTCCAAGAAGACAGACATCAAAGTCCCCATTGGGATTCCAACCTGCTATCCCAGCAAGTGAGCAGCCTCAGACCCACGCCTTCAACTGCATGGCCACCACGATTGGCAAATAAGAGTCCCATACAACTACTTTACTATGACACCAATAAATTTTATGCAAAAGTGCTACAAGTTTTGTTGTACTGCATTCCTTATCATACTGATAATTTATGAAACTTAAGAGGGCATATTCCATAATACTGAAGATTTGTCACATTAGATGGTATACATTAACATCCCCCATTGCTGCTTGGAGGATATGAATATGGTGGTTTGGAAAGCTGTAATGCTGGACATACTGGACTAGATGAGATGTAAAGATCTTAGAGTAGAGGCTATGAAGACTGTTGTCTTGTGGCATATGACACCATGCAGTCTGGTAAAAATTTTCAGATGTTTCAGTGTAATGTACTGTTTGCAAGCCAGTCAGTCTTCTACCCTAACACAACTGTGGTAAGTTCCTCCAATGTGGGTAAATTTAAACCAGACTGCACGATGACATTCTGCATGACAGTAATCTACTGGGTGGTTGCTTCAAGTCTGTGGCAATTCTGCATTGTGCAATACGTAACAGCTGACTGCATACGTATGGAACTGACAATTTCATTTCACTGATTTGTTTGGCCTGCCCACCCTTCAAGATTTCATGAGGAAATGCACAGTCATATAACGTGATATCTTCCATGATCATAATGAACATGGATGAGAAAAAGTACAATATTGTTAGCAATGCTTCACTGTACTTTGACACTCTCAAATGCCACATAGAATACACGCATATTTCTTCATACATTTACAACTACACACATAAGTGAGTGTGTATACTAACCGTCACATATACATGCCGGCAGCAGACAGGCATCATCTATGACTGTGCTCTTCTGGATTTCGACACCATGACATGTTACCCAGATTTCAAAGGAATCCACTGCCTGCTTCTTCATGGTAGAGGAAGCATGCAACACATTCCTCCAAAATGGTACTAACCTAAAAATTGACATGGTACCATAACCAAGAAGGCAACAATCTGAGTGGCATCGAATCTCGGTCTAAGAAATCATCATCTATGTTAGAAGGAGGATTTTCTTTGCAGAAAACGTTTAACCCCGTACATGACACAGAACTTGTCATACAAATGTGTTTTACTGTTTTCTTCCATTTAATACCTTCAGGTCTTTTGCACTGGTTTTTAGCTTTCCTATGTTGAGCTGTGCTTGACCAAGCTGATGTTTGAGATTTGTTACTTCTGATTCTTTTCTTTCCAAATTCAAAGATGTCTCCTTAAGTTCTTCTTCCAAACGTTCTTTGGCATGGACTTCTCTGTACATTTCATTTTTTTGATACTGAAAGTAAATCAGAGACACAAAATTAATGTAAGACATAAAAATCATTGAACTATACTATATTATTCCCTTACAAAAATGGTACAGTATGGTCCAGGTCTCAGCTGAACTCCAGCAGTAACACGTGCACACATCTCAAAGTTTTTGTGTGACTGCTTGAAGACAGTATTTGGATCAAAAGGAACAGTATTTTTCACTGGCAGCACAATTAAAATTAATTGCAGGTGCTACAGATAGCCTGTGTTTGAATACAACTCCTATTCAATGGGCACTGGGGTTCTTTCCTGGGGTAAAGCAACCAGGGAATGATGCCAACCTCTCAACCTAAATGCCTTCATGGCATGGACAGGGACAGATTTACATTTCAGATGAGCTGGAATAATAATAATAATAATAATAATAATAATAATAATAACAACAACAACAACAACAATAACAATAATAACGTAAATATGAAACACCTGTAACACTATACCCTAGAAACATTGTTTGTTTCAGGTATATAATTGTAAATACCCTGCATTAAGATGATAACAAGGATGATGATAATAATAATAATAGGACACATTATTTTGACATTAGGGAATAGGATGAATATTCTTCCCCCGACTGAGCCTAATTCCACCAACAATCTGGGAGAGGTGAAGGTTTCCCAGCAGATAGATGCTGAGAAATGTGACTAAGTCAATAATAATAGTAATAATAAGTTCAAGTTTATTTACATGCTGAATCAACAGCCCAATTTACCATTACAGGACCAGCATGAAGGGATTAAAATACAGGCATCAAAGGCAAAATCTATGCAATTAACCATAAGACAATATTACAAAAGCAAATACAAAAGGTGATAGAATACACAATATAAAAAGAGAAAATTACAAAACTGGAGGATGATACTTGGCCTTTTAACAGATAGAAGGAAATTAATACACCGAGGGAATGGGCAACAAAAAATAGTATGAACAGTGGGAATACTAGTAGGCATACAATAATACTCAAATCACATAGTATTAGATCTATTTCTTTTCTTTAACAAAATACCATAGTGGTTGAAAATATTGATTTTAATACAAACAGCATTAGCTGCAGAAATGTATCTGGCAGAATGGCTGGCCTTAGCACAATAAAGAGCAGTAAATGTAGAGTGGTCTCTTATTATTTTAGAGGGTACCTGTAGACTGATAGTATTAAGGATGGAAGGTCAAGTGATTTTTTAAATAAAAACATTGATAAGAAATAGGGTATCATGGGCCTGCCGCCTTAAGTGAAGCATGGATGGATTTAGCCTAGCCATAGTTTCATTGTATTTATAGGTGCCAAAGTTAATGAAAAGTGTATTGTAACATAAATTAACATATTTCTTCTAAACTCCTTCAATTTTTGAAGAATTGGTTAGTGTCACAGAATTGCAGGCAGTACAGTTAAAAATAAAGTAACAAGGGTGTAAATGAAAGGAAAATAAGACATAGTGTAGTGAATGAGACGTAGCATTTTATTGTGCAACAATACAGTCAACATGACTGTGAAAATAAAGCTTAGAATCCAAGAGTATCCCAAGATCTTTAACACAATAGGAACAGGCAATAGGAGTAAGATCTAGTTTCTACCTAAAGGCGATGCTGTTAGTTTTAAGAGTGAAGGAAATAAATGTGGTTTTGCTTACACTGAAAATCATGCCACTATGCAGGTACCAATTATGGACGTCAGTGTCAAATTGCAAGAGGTTGCAGTCCTCAGCATTTCTAATGCAACAGAAGATTTGAAGTTGTTGGCAAACAAGAGACAACTGGAGTTACAAGAGTATGGCAAATATCATTGAAGAAAACACGGAATAATAATGGTCCAAAACAGAGCCCTGGGAAACACCAGGCTACAGTGTATGAATGTGAGGGAAAAAACCCAGAAACCTGAACTGAGGCCTGCCTGCAGGTAAGATACCTTCGAAGCCAGGTCACACAATTAGGAGACAGACCAAAATACATTAAGTCAATCTGAACCTGCATGCTTACCAGTTGCCTAAGAACATTAAGATATATGACCACATTGGTGAAGGTGGAATAGTATTCTCTGAATCCATGTCAAGAAGCATTAACCTATTTCTGAAAAAATGAGGTAAGTGATTACGGATAACTCTTTTGAAAATTAATGAAAAATTAAGTAAAGTAACGGGCCTATAATTCCTGACAATAGGGCTGCTACTTTTTTTTTAATAGGGATAACAACAGACCTTTTCCAAGGGGAAGGGAAGATTTGTCTAGTTAAGCTAACATTAAAAATATTAACTAATAATGGGACAAAAATAAGGGAGCAGCCGTTAATCATGAATGAAGAGATACCATCGAAATCCATTCCCTACAAAGGTTTGAGACGTTTCATACTTGCACTAACCTCATTGGCTTAAAAGGGAGATATAAATACAAAGTCAGAATTTAAAAAAGGAGGGGAAATCTGTAAGTGGATTCAAAGTTATGGGGAAAGGCATCAGTAATGACATTAAAATCAGTGACAATCTGGCCACCAATTTTCGAATGTGTAGAATGATCCTTCCACCACCACCACCACCTTGACACACAAAGATCTGTAATTTTAAATACATGCAGCACAGAAAGTTGTTAGGTGACAGCACATTTCAGCAATAAGTGGTACAGGTGATACCTTCACAACTTTTGTCCTTAACATTTCTCATCCTAAGAAGATCTGAGTGACATGTAATCAGAAATGTGTATTTGTCTTTGTGTAAAGTACCTGTTATTCTTGACAGATTTTAATGAAACTTCAATTTTCTTGATATATTTTTAAAAAATACTCAAATATCAAATTTCATGAAAATCCATTTTGTGGGAGCCGAATTGTTCCATGCGGACAGACAGACGAACAGACAGACGGGCAGACATGACACAGCAAGTAGTCACTCTTTGCAGATTTTGCGAATGTGCCTAAAAAACCAATCTCATTCTCAAACACATTATTCCTAGTTACTTTCTGATCACCTATTACATAGATGTTCGAAAAGAGGCTCAAAATGTGTTGCTTCCATAATCCTTTGACACTGAAATATTCAAAACCATAAACTGCTGCTGCTGCTGCTGGTCACAGGACTAAGAGGCACCCACTTTTTCTAGCACCTGGACATATCTGTGCAAAACATAACTATATTATTTATGCTGTGATAAACAACACAGTATGGAGAGGCAACGTTCCTTTCACACAGCAGTTCTTTACTTAACATTAAGTTTATATAAGAAAAGGCGCGTGTGTGTGTGTCGGGCGGGAGGGGGGGCATGTGTGCACATGCCTCCTGACTGTAACAACTACAACTCATGAGAAAACCAAAATAAGAGGTTGAAATATTGGCAGAAGGTTGGATTAACATTTATGACAAAGAAAGCAGGTCAAGATATGTCTCCTCTGAAAGGTCTCAATCTAATGAATAAAATAAATACAGTGTAGCAAAACAGGATAATGTTTACTTACAATCAATGACTTTAAACTACCAAAAAACAAAATATTATTCATAAGATTAGTCAAATTAATAAAAACATGTACACGAAATCTGGGAATTAGCCACAGGCCATTCACTGTGGCAAGCATATTGGCTGTGTACACACACACACGCACACGCACACACGCGCACACGCACACGCACATGCATGCACACACACACACACACACACACACACACAGGCATGCATTTACAAATACACAAGAGTCACCTGCTATTATTAGTATAGAAAATTTAAAGAAAGATCACAGTCAGGCTAAGAAAACCAACTGGGAATAAAGACAATAATAAATTGCAAATTCATTACATTCACACCAGTACAAAAACAGCTATATAATTCCCTGGGTGAATTGCCTCTATTGTTAAAGGTTAAGAAACATGCAGCCAACATTGTGTGAAACAGCTGTAGATTTGTTACCTGTTGTAGCTGAATAGCAAAAAGTGATTCTTTGCTACCCTGGACAAAGGCCATGTATGAGCAACTAATGATATTACAAAACCACTTCACTCTAAAATAACTAAAAAAAAAAAAACATGACAATGTTTCAGTCTGCCTGTACAACATGAAGAATTTACACGTGATAGACATTTTCCAAAAGTGACATAATTTTGTGCCTACCTCTAATTCTTGGGTGAGTTCACTGCATCGCTGGTCTGCAGCAGAACTCTTTTTTTCTAGGTCTTCTTGCCCAGTTAAGGCACTGCCAAGTTGTTCTCTCAACATCTCAACCTCATGCATCAAGCGCTCCCTTTCTCGAAAAAGGTTATCTTTGCCTTTCACATCACCATGAAACCTATGACACATTTGGAGAAGAGAAATAAACCTTCAGACATGAAGTGGATTACTTAGGGTTGTATAATACTAGATTAAGGGAGTGAGGACTGCTCCACAATTGTCTTCAATGTGCTGTGCGATCCCATTCTAAAACTTAGTCCTTGAGCAGTCCTGCACCTTTAACCTTTTAAACACCAAGTTAAATCCCATCTGCCATCTGCCAGCATTATTAGGAGCTCACCATATTCTCCATGTTAGCAGGATAAGGGTTAATGACACACACTATCACATACAGTTGGGCCTTAAGGTAGACATTTGGCTTCATAAAGTCAGTTCACAGGTGACAAAAGTCTTAATTTGGCTGAAACTTCACAGGTACATTAGACATGTACACTCAAAGGCCATGTGATACATCATTTCACTCCTTGTAACTTCTAAACAAACAGGACAATGTTCAAAGTCTGGAAAGGCTGCAAACCATCAATGTCCTCATGCATGGCAGCTGTATAAAAGGTTCTGGGATTAGACTTGGACATTTAGTAACAAATCACAGCTCAGCACAACATGAAACCTTTGTATAAGGACATTATTTTACCCAGAAAACAAATTGATGACAACTAATTAAAACATGTCTGAATCACAAACTAATAACAAATCAAGTCTCAAAAATGCATTAATGCCACTGCACTCACTCTTCCCGTGTGCCCAGTGCAAGCCGATCCCGAAGTTCCAACTCCTTTTTCAGTCGAGTGATCTGCTGCCCAAGACTCTCAATTTCTTGCTGAGAATTTTCTTCTCTGGCACGAGATGAATCTACCATTTTCCAAGCTTCATTAATTTCATGTCTGAGTTTATAAATTTCTTCTTTATCAACTGCTGCCAGTTTTTCTGCAGAAGCCATGTTAAAAATACTACTTTCAACTTGTGCTTTTAGTGCTTTAATCTCCTCCCTGTGTTCTTCTTCACGCATATAGGCCTTACGGAATGCATTAAAGATTTGTGTGTATTCATGGGCAAAATTTATCTTGCCTTCCTTTTCTATCTGAGCACGCACCTGAAAAACATTAATTAATAAAGCTGCACAACATGAAACAACCTGTGACTTCAGTGTACCACAGTATTCCTCCCTCGTTAATTTAGGGATATGACAGTACAATCGCTATATATATATATATATATATATATATATATATATATATATATATATATATATATAAAATATGTTTTTTTTTATATATTTTTTTTATATATATCTAGTATAAATATGATTGTGAAGTACCAGTAATGCTTATACAAACCCAGTGATTAATTTGGAGTATAACTTTCAATAATATTAATGCCTTCTAAATTAAGATTTGTCAGACATAATGCCGAAGTTTTATGTTTCCATGTTCTAAATTGTTAACACAGAGTGTGTATTTTTAAGACAAAATTTGTAGTTATGTTTATGAATGATATCCTGACAAATTTTTATTGCCACCAACAAGAAAGTTAATGAAAGGTTTATTGTGGCTACCATGTTGTCTTTGAAGAGGTATTTTTCAAAACAATAAACAGCAGTTTACAGTTCATTTTTCAATGATATATTATGTGACAAAATTTATGGGTCCTATTATAGTATGCTGAGAGCAATAATGTTTCTCACACATGCCATGTTGGTGCTTCAGGTAAGAGGTTGCACAGCACAAAGTAGGGTGAGTTCATATCCATATTAAGTTTAATAAAATTCCAACTGATCCCAAAGTAAATGGAATGAACAGTGGCACAAACATGATACCACGGGTCCATCTAACTTTCTTACAAACAAACAAACAAACTCCATGGAGAAGAGTCCTTCTTGAAAAGCCAAGGGATCTTCAGCTAGTCAAGAAACACCCTGCATTTTATGGAACCCACAGGTTAATTATTGCCATCGCAACAGCCCACCACCTGTCCCTATCCTGAGCCAGATCAATCCAGTGCATGCCCAGATTCCACTTCAATATTATTCTTCCATCTATGCCTTGGTCTCTTTCCCTCAGTTTTCCCTATCAAAATTCTGTATGCACCAATAAATGCTACATGCCCCGCCCCTCTCACTAACCTCAATTCCATCATCCAAGTAACATTTGATGAGGAATACAGATCATAAGGCTCTTTCTTATGTAGTTTTCTCCACTCTCCTGTTACCTCCTTGCTCCCCTCTTAGGTCCAAACACCTTCCTCAGCACCCTATTCTTGAATACGCTCAGCCAATGTTCCTTCCCCACATTTCACATGCATACAAAACAAAAGCAAAATTGTAGCTCTGTTTATTTAGTCTCTGCATTTTTGGATAGCAAACTAGAATATGATTCTACACCACATGATAACAAGTTCAATCTGCTTTTAATTTATTCATGAATGCTATTTTGATGCAGGAAGGTTGCTCCAAAATACATGAACTGCTCCACCCCTTCAAAGAATTTATTACCTATCTTTATGTTGTGATTCTGTCCATCAGTCCATCTGTCCTTGCATAATAAGGTAACCAGAATATAACAAAATAGCAACCTTCAGTCAGAAGAAAAGTACAATATTTTTTCAGCTTAAAAGAGGTTAAAATTTAATTAAATTAAAACCAAATCCAGAAATGTACCAAACTAGATTGAATTTAGCTACAAGTTAATAGCATTCATATAACACAACACACATCCCTCAGTTCAAAATTCTGCTACCTACTCTTTCATAAGTTCGCTCCAGAATTTGGTATTCACTCATTTTGGTAACTTCTTCCTCTTTAGACTCAGATGTCTCTTCTTGAGTCTGAAAAATAATTATAAAATTATGATTTATCTCTTACTGGATTAATAAGTTGCCAAAATGTAAAAAGGCTCAGAATAAGATCTTGAAATAGTTTTCAGAGCCAAAAGTGCTGGCCATGTTGAAGAGAGTTACAGCGTAGCAAAATAATGAACATCATGAAAACACATGGTGAATAACTTCACACTTAGGACCGTGAAATTAGTGCGGACATCAATATTCAACCAAACATAGGACAGAGAAATTAGTGCTGACACCAATATTCATCCTTCATTATGTTGCTGAAGAGCATTAGTTACTCAATTCTCAAAATATCAAAACTACCATAATTTGGTGAAAGTGAAGAATGTGGTTGGGACCCACAAGAAAAGACTTCATCATACCAAACCACACCCAACTGAACCTGACAAAGGAACACTGCAGGATTAAAAAATAACCTGGAACAGGACACTATAGAAAAATCTAAACTGTATTGTGCACTTCAACTCAAGAGTTTAAGTTCACTGACTTTATAAACTTGACAACAATACCTCTTCTTCAGTCAAAACTTCTGCCATGATTTATAGATCACTTTCTTTTTACTTCCTCACAAATTCACATCTCTCATACAAGCCTCAAGTTCAAGATGCATACTTTTACATAATGTGCACCGTACAAAATACATCAGGCAACTGTTACCATGGTAACAAATAATATCTGTTACCATGGTAACAGTTATATACCATGTTAATGTTAAATTTTATTGTGTAAAATGTAATAAAATTCATGTATTGTAATTTTTGCCTGAATCACACTACAAGGAATGAACTAAATATTCTTAGCTGTCCTGAATGAGGTTTCAACCAAATTTTGGAACATAACCCATACACACTCAATTCAGAACCTGAAAGTATGAAAACAAAATTCGCTGATTTGCATCGCTTATGATCCAATGCTTTGTAAACATTAGCTTAAACACACAGTACACCTATTATATATGTTAACAGTCATGCTACCCATGTACCAGTTTTTATGAAATTATTTACCTTTTGTTTATTAATGTGACTGCAATCACATCAACACTTATCTATTTTCAAGAAACACATTCTCTGTATTTTTTTATTTTTGTGTATTTATTTCTGTTTATTTTCAGTACCATTTTTAATATTCACTTACACCTAAAACAGCCTTCTTGCCATAAATACTGCCCTAAATCTTTTAATCTGATTAACTACCATAATGTAGTCAAGTAATGATGAAAATCTCAAGACTTGACAAGAGTTGTGCAGGAAGTTGACAAAATGTAGTTATGAGAAAGACAGATTTAAAATATTTTATCAATCAACCTGATGGTAAATACTGAACAGACTCATATTTAATGCTTCCCTGCATCTGGACCACTTGATATTCTTTCTTTGTCCTCTGTCTTCCATATCCTTTCCACATCCATCTGCTTCAGAGTATCCATTGTTTTTGGAGCTAGGTCTCATACTGAATATACCAATGACATCTCTCCTTTTTAAATGCCATCATTACAACACAGTACTCCATCATGCAACCCAAATTTAACACAACAGTCATTACAATAACAGATTCATGTATCTCTGTCATAATAACAGAGTTCAAGTTTCCATTAGAATTCTAAGTTTTCCCAAGAAGACATTACTTCAGAAAATCCACACTGGCAAGGTAACTGCATCCATAACAGCAATTGGTAATGAATGTTCATGTCAGGAGTTCATACATTTTCCAAAAATCAATGAGGAGCCTCAAAATTCTAGGGGGCCAGAAGGGATCATGGAGCAAGTTCAATATCAAAGACCCACAAATGTTAGGTGCCACCATTCAAAATTTAGTTGCCTGGCTGACCTGGCACTAAGGATGTGTGATTTCCTGGTTTATGTGTATGTGCTACCTCCAAACTGGCACTGTTCTTGAATTTGCGTCATCAATGAAGACCAGGCTCGTATCCAGATCATGAACATAGCGGGTGCAGTGGCTTCCAATGTGGGTGTATAAATGTACATATATTTGTGTATGTATATATTGCTTTGTTATACATATAATGTGCATATATATATATATATATATATATATATATATTATGTATGCACAAGTATAAAAAGTACCTTTGTCTGGACCACAAAATCAACACTTTTCTTATGCAATGCACATTATAACATTGTACATATCATCTTACACATACACGCATTTTTGAGAACAAGCAACCTTATGTATCAGAGTAGCATGCTTCATGGATGATATCATAAGGTGCCAGCTTCCTCAACTGTAGATGAAGGTGCCTGACATATGAAATAACATGTAGAAGAGTTGTAATGTTAGCGGAAGTTTCTGTATTGCAGATGGAAAGGCTCCTACAAGTGGCATGCACATAACACTCTAACCAATGCATCCATGCTTTCCCTATAGTATTCTAACTAGAATAATATGCATTCTTTACTGAAAACGTATCTCATTTTTCACTGTTTGTGTCCTCAGCCAGTCGAAGTGTGGTTTTATCTTTTTACTTAGCTTGGTTTGGTGACACTGTTCTCACAAAGTTCAATTTGATCAGCATGTTTATCCTTAATATCTTGCAAATTAATACCCATTTGCACCCCCTGGCTACAGGCATACATAAGACCACGATGGGGTTGTACACTGTTGACAATGCATGAAAAAAGACAGCCCACACACCTCCCTTCTGGCATTCAAATTACTGACATTTCTCCCAATGGATGAACCGTAATTATTTTGTAACTTGTCTATTTCAGAGTTCATGAGACAACCTTTGCTTCCCAGAGGCATCCTGCAAACTTGTGCCTAGTCTATCTTTGACATGTCCCTCAATCTGGGCCCCATTCTTTTCTGTACATGGCCTTTGCATTGTAATTGTTTCCAGATATGTTGGGACCACAGAGCTTCTGTCCAATGACTGATTGGTGTTTTTGACCGTCACCATCACTAAGACACTTTCTGTAACAAATGTGTGTAGTACGAAGAACCCTTCTGCTAGATCTTACTTGTGGTTATGGATATGCCACTGTTCTAGGTCAAGACAAATTATTCCTCTCCTGTTGTGACAAAAAGGGTCATTGATATGGTACACTTCGTTACACACTTTCCGCCTCCAGTTCAACATCCTCTGCTGCGTCACAATCAGAGCCTCCTGTGCTCACGAATTTGCTAAATGGGTCGCAAACTTCAGCATTAAACTTACACCTGGTCGTAGTCGGCGAGACCGAACATGTAATCCGACTTATGACTGTACGTGTGAAGGATTGCCTTTGCCTGTAGCCACGTGGATTCAACAGTGTGCGTAAGGGCCAGGAACGTGACCGAATGATTCACCGTCACGTGTCTGTACCCAGCATCTTCCACTTAACTGCACCCAGCCCAGCATCACTGATTAATGTCGTAACAGGGTCTATCCATTCTGTAACTTAGGACTCTGCATGCACACATTGCAACATCCACGGCTACAGCACTGTTAGGCTGTGGTCACACTGCATCCGTATTTGGCCGATATTTTACACTGACATACACGGCCGACAACGGCAGAACAAACAAATACGTTCAAGTAAGTGGAGGCGGTCTCAGTGGCGCCGTGCTGCACTGACGTGCACGGATATGTTTCGCCGACTGACGGTCGAAACCAAATCATTTTGTTTTTTTCCGGCCGTGTATGTCAGTGTGTCGTGTAGTACCTTAATGTTACAGCGAGCCGTTCTTCTGGAGAAATACATTTCCTAAAATTACTTTGTTTTTCTATATATGGCCTAATATTATGTAGGTTGTACCAGAATGTGTCTGGCCTCATTCTAAAATACTGAAAAAAATTTTTGGGAACAAAGTATGAAACTCGCCACACTTTCCTCTTTCGTCAAAAATTTGGTTCACCCAATCGCTTCTCTCGTCCTCTAATAATAATACTTTCAAGAAAGGGTTTTCTAACAGCAACAGTTGTTCTTCCATTTTAATGCACTCCACACGAAGTCCCATTAAAAACTGGCGTGAACTCGGCCGTCTATGTAGTGGGTCCCTGTCACCACGGCATGGCGCGTCCTCAGGTTGCGGATAGAGGAACGGCCTCCGATAAGGAGGGCAGCTGCGAATAAATTGAATAAGCAGTCGCGGACAGCC
>Ga0123357_10002746_pt1 | contig 19834 bp, 17 predicted proteins | sample TergutEmb28metaG_FD_89873 | JGI IMG/M metagenome (GOLD analysis project Ga0123357, IMG submission 89873) | Embiratermes neotenicus P4 segment gut microbial communities from Petit-Saut dam, French Guiana - Emb289 P4 | ecosystem: Host-associated > Arthropoda: Insects > Digestive system > Gut ...
AAGCAAGCAAGCAAGCAAGCAAGCAAGCAAGTAAGCAAGCAAGCAAGCAAGCAAGCAAGCAAGCAAGCAAGCAAGCAAGCAAGTAAGCAAGCAAGTAAGTAAGTAAGTAAGTAAGTAAGTAAGTAAGTAAGAGATACAGCTACAGCCATTCATATTCCTGGCACTACATGGAGATGAGTGGAAAGTCTCATGCCCCATCCACTTCACAAATGCCTACATCCTAATGAGCAGCAATTTGCGAGGCCTTTCCCCTGATGATACTACCAGCTATGGAAGTGTTACTTGCATGCACTTGCTTAAAGAGTAGATCCCAGTTTCTCCGGCAGTATTTCAACCACCTTCATTGCTTGGAGAAAGTCCCATGCTGAATTAACTTTTTCCAACTGATTCAGAGTTTTTCACAAGTGTACTTAACGCAAACACCGAAAGTCCCAACTGTAATGCCTTTTCAACACATATTCCAATACATGCACCACTAAATTCATTAAATATCTGTTACCACTTTTGTAAATGACTTCCACGTTCTTGTACATAAATATCACTCTTTGCTGTGAAATTATGCTCAGTCCACAAAATATTTTGATCTACAAAACTTGTATACAATTCAGGACCAAAGGCACATGGTAGTACTTAACTGTACATTCAAGCACTAAAGAACTGAAAAAGTTGATGGTTGTACCCTTTGAACTTACTGCTTTCTATACAAGATCTGTCTTAACTAACACAACATGCAGACCAGACAGACTTAACTGAGATGCCACTAGCAATGCTTTGCTGAGGGCAAATATAAATTCTAAGAAGAAAACTCCAAAATGTAAAATCCATTCCAGAAAAAGTCGGGGAAATAAATATAACATTGTTCTTATGAAAATAAGGTCAGGAACTTACAAAATGTGTAAGGTAAAGGTAAAGTAATTCTTGTTCTTAAGCTTTCGCCGTGTTCTAAATGTAAATTATTCCTTTTTGGGTAATTCCCCGGCGTCTGAGTTCTAATTGCCGACGTTTCAGGTGAATGAAGTATATACTTCATTCACCTGCCTATGAAGATGGAACCGATAGTGAGTTCCGAAACGTCGGCAATTAGATCTCAGACGCCGGGGAATTACCCAAAAAGGAATAATTTACGTAAAGTAATTCCATTACAGGCCTGGACAGGCCCCGAGGGTTCCAGTAGGTTGAGGCTCCCAGATTTCAAGACAATCGGCATATGAAGGTGGTAAGGTTGTCAACCCTACACACCGGCCGCCTTTACCCCTCAGGAAATATTCCTGGTACTCATTTCTGTTAGAGGCTGAGTTGACCCCAGGGCCATAGTGCAGCTGGAAGGATTATGTCAATGAAAAATTCCAATGACACCATCAGGAATTGAACCCGCGACCTTCCAGCTATTGCAGTGCCTCAACCAACTGTGCCACCGTGTACCCCGCAAAAAGTGTGTAAGTCATGGAAAATGAAAATGTGGATCCATCAAAATGAGGTTTTACTGTACTAACCTAAATATCCTAACTAATGTATCTTAACACACCCAGCAAGTCATATTTGTTTTGCCCTGATTTAGTCTGGTACTGAGATCAGACAAGTCTTTTGACAACTTTATTCAGAGAATTTTGTGATTATTTATAAAGTTGACAATGTGACTAAATATGTCACAAGAATGTTTACAATATAGACAAAACATTTAGTTTTCCATTATTAGCATGCTTGTGGGAGAATTGTAACAAATGTTTCAACCACATAACCTTCCTTTCTTAACATATCCACTTCCACAATCCATTTAGTCATTTAGAGATGCCATGTTGGAACAATTTGTACAGCAGTTTGGGCTTTCACAAGTACACTCTGAGAAGGTCAATAATTTTTCCTTCTGGATGCACTCTGGGCAAGTAATTTTTGACTCTGTTACTAGATGGGACATTCAATGACATTTCTTGACCATGTGTAAATTACGTGCTATCCACTGTAAAGTAATACAAACTGACAACAGGCTACAGAGGTGCCAGGACTGTAAATGTTAGGAAAGAGAAACTAAGACATGTATTACATGCTAACAGAAGACTTACATGTTCTTTCTGTGATGCCTGGTGTCATTGCTGGAGTGCCAAGAGAAGCTGAAAGGGATGACAGAGATGAAAGAGATGATTGTTGAGCACTGCTGCTACCAGTACTGCTCATGGACGAAGACTGATGAGGTTTCAGGGAGAGGTTAAGAGGGGCCTCAGTTTCAGGTGTTGAACTGGCAAAAGCAGGGATATTGAGTGGAATAGTGCCATTACTGCTATGTGCTGGCAACTTGATTAATTCCACTCTATCTCTGTCACGCTCCTGAGAACCAGAAACTGGACTATCACGATAATCTGGAGGCTCATGAAGCTGGAAAGAAAAGAATTTCAGTTGTAGTAAGAAACTATTTGCTGCCATTTCCATAAAGAAAGATTTTCAGAATGAAAGGTTTAAGACCTTTTCAGTACACAATACTCCATGCTTTCATTTGACATGACGCATATCTTTCAATATTCATACACCTCCCTGCACTTCATGTTTGCCTGAGTATTCTACTTTTATCACACACTGCAGTCTCCTTGGTTATGACACTGTGCAGTATGGTATAGTCGATCCTAACATATAGCATTACGGAGAAAACTGACTTCAGTTTCTCTATTCGGAACTGTATGTTTGTGGTACTAATGAAAATTGAACTTTCTTAAATTATTAAATTGAACAACTCTACATTCAAGATATTTAGCGTTGAGAGTTTTGGCATAACATGGACATTTTATTCTGCACCTACCTCCCTACCATCTGAATCTACACACAATGGGGGAAAAAATAGCTACAGCCCAATACTGGGTGGCTAAAAAGAGGGTGATTTTCAACCTATTGGATGTGAAAAAAAACAGCCAAAGACAAATTTTCATTAATAATAATAGCAAGCAAGCATGTACAATAAATCAACAAAGAATTACATACAGAATGAACATGTGATGGACAACATTCTTTGATATGTTTACTATCAATGTCCAATAATCTGATTCTGATAAAAACCAGGATGTTGTTGATGAGTGTGGAACACTTCTGTTATCATTGCACTCTGAAGAAATGCTGCAATGAGGTAAAAACACAAACATGTGTTTTCAAACAGACAGGTGAGATTCTGTATGCACCTTCACTCCCCTCATCTGCCTGTTACCACCCACACCCTTCCAGTATATCAGGCTGCAAGCAGACAGCAAGCGCACATGGGTGTCATAACACTACGAACAGGCTACAGGTGGTTATCAAAATTCTGAGTATCAGGGCTCGTGATGCATGAAAATATACTATCTACCCTTAAAGACACTATATGAACCTCTGCTGCTGTGAAAACCTCATATTTTACCTTAATGGTATGTACTTAAACTTATTAACAATGCCATAAAAGCATCTCAGATTGAGAGCCCAAGCTCCAGCCTTGTTTGGGTACTGCATCATATCAGAAGCATGATGACAGAGCTGGAGCTGGAATCTGAAATGCTGGTTTATGTCACTCACTTGAGACATTTGCCAACTCGAGAGGATTTTAATGAACTTGGTGTTTGTGAAAGACATATGACATACATTACTAACAGCTGACAAATACAACTAACACAATTTTATCAACCACATACCAACTTCATAAAGTTGTTCTAAAGAAAGAACTTTAACCTTTTCAAACCATTTGTATTCAATATTCAATTTTCATTTTTAAATTTATCCCCCACTTTACACCTGGGTCTATTGGTTTTTCAACTATAAAGTATGCATTTCTCATCTCTTCCATGTCCTGTCCACATCATCAACAGGCAATAAGTATCTCACTTGGTAAGTGATATTATATCCTCAAAAAAAAAAATTCTACTCTATAGGGTCAGTAATTCAGTTTTCAAAATCACCTCCAACTGTGCCCTTTGCCAGAGATTGGACAATTTCAAGGAACTGATAAAAACTGCATTCTAAGTGCACGGGGAACCCTGTGGTTAGTTTTAATTAAGTAGCACATGAATTACACCAATTTCTTAATATAAAAAAATACCAACAGGATTTGTATTAATGAAAACACATTAATCCACGTATAAAAGTCTGGAAATGCTGGCATAGCAAACCAACAGAGATCTGCATCAGTAGAATTTCCTACGATCAAAAAATCAGCTTTTCAGAATATGCCAAGGCATGCACACTTGCTGCAACTGGAATGTGAAGACATGTATCAGAATGTGTTTTGCATCACACTTATTCAACATTGATGTATACACACAACATTGCCTACAATAAACTAAAATTTAGGTACTTGGTTATGTGGGCACAAGGATAGCAGTGCCAACAAAGATCATTCCAAGAACACTTATTTTATTCAAAAGTAAAGTCTTCCATGCATTATCGACCTCAAATTTGTTCCATACTATGAAACATTCTTCTGTCACTCCAATTTCTGTAGTCCTTTCAGTCTGAATTTCTTGAACACAAGAATAAAAGAATTCAGAGATATTCTTGGCTCAGGCAGAATCACCATTCCTATATAAACCCACCCACATATTACCCGTCAGATTTAACTCCTACCCTCAACAAGAGATTGCAAAATTCCTCAGAAATGTTAGTAACCACCTACATGATTGCACAGTGTCACAACTCAGAAGATCACAGTCCATACTACAATTTTCTCAGAAACTTCAAACCTCATACCCACTATTATTTCTCAATACCCCAAGTAATGCAACTCACTGGCTCATCCTATAGTTTCATTCTCTGCAACTATGTTTGTGCTTACAAGTTTTGTCACTTCCCAACATTTAACTACCCTGATCTATTTCACTTATTGTGTAAAACCATTCAAAAATTCTGTTATAGCATGCACTTAACTTACTCGGCTACGAGGATATCTCCTGCCTCCCCTTTCGATGAGCAAGCCTGTGGATGAATGAGCAGCCATCACACTTACAGATGGAGGGTCCAGAGAGATTGTTTTCTTGCGACCTCTGTTGGTTGTGCCTGGGATCTTAGGCCCAACTATGGACGATGTATACTTGATAATTTCAGTGTCAGGAGGAAGACGGACCCCACCAAGAATACTTGCAGGATCACTGCAATGCATCAACAAAAGCATTACAACATTTTACCTTCTAGCACAACCTCCTTTCAGATACGGTACAAAACAACCAGTTACTGGAGCAGGAAAAATATAAATGTCATGAACTCCGAATGTAAACTTCTTACATTTTTCAAATAAGATAAAGGTGAATGACCTATAACAGCAAACACCTTGCAGGGTAGATGTGGATATTTTAACTGTGTTACAGTTAGTATGCATGGAGAACTAGAAAAATATTTGGAACTGAGTTGATAATAGATAATTTTTACCGAAACATGTAGTCACAGTTCATATCAGGTAATAGCTGCAAGTATAAATATTTCGGCACCATTACAAACGAAAGGTGGATCTCAGTAGTTACACAGCTACTTGTCTTTGCAAGAACAATGTCACACAAATTTACATTAAGTTAAAATACTTATTGTGCATGATTTTCACTATGTTGAACAAAGTTTTATCTCAAATTTGTTAGCAAGTTCATACAAGGTGTGATAATTTATGAGATCTGCAGGTGGCTGCAGTACTACTACAGAGTTAGGATGAAACTTCTATGCTAGGTAAAATGCAAGGTGAATCAGGTGAATAATTTAATGTCCAATTCCATTTTGTACCTTCATTCATCAGAACTCATAATACCTCGTCATGCAATGCTCAGTCTTTTACCATCTACAATTTTCATTCTTGCATGAAGTGGCACCTTTCAAACACGGGTAAGGGTGCAATGAGGTTTGCTTCAAACTATGCAGAAGTGTTCCAGAAACCTACCAGAGGATAAAATTCACTAGGTTCAGTTTTACAAGAGCGTTCAATAATGTCAGCCATGCATCTGTGATAATTATAGCCCACATTTTCAGTGTTATTTTTTAAGGGATGATACACATTCATCAACCCAGTTTTTTTACTGATCTATATTGAGGCAAATGTAATACAATTTTGATATGTAATACAGCACAGAACCTTCCACACATGTGGGCATTGCAATAAACTAGGGCACATATACACAAATATATTCCTTTACTATTTATTTCATAAGTTGTAAACTTCTGTCACAATAATACCATTTTTTCACCACCACACTAATCTGTTTTCTTGTAACAGCTGACATTTGCCTGTGACTGTGTGTGCAAAATGTTTAACACAACTACACAGGAACATGTTTTCTTTACATAATTTCAAATCAGGTTCTGATTGGAAATCCCACAATTACCACTTCAGCTAAATCACAGATGCAGTACATTATATTGCACAGGTACACTCCCAATTAAGACAACAATCACATTTTGGCCAACAGCATAAAAAAATTAATCACTTATTCACAATATTACTTATTCACTACATTGTGTATCAGAAATGTATGGACAATATTTCAAGTTGCTGCACAGGAGCCTACAATTGCAAGATATGCCACTGATATTACACCCACTTCATATCAACTGCTTATGCAAAATAGCAGGAGCATGATTGGAAAACACAAATACTCGAAGTTACAGCACACTTTTCGACTATTCTGATTGGATAGTGTGCTTGAGCATGTGTATATGAATTAAATAAAACCAACTCCTTTAAACATAGCCCACATAACAACACAGTAAATACAGACATGATGCTCACCAGTTTTAAATGTTGTCAGTTATATCCATGACAACTTGCTAACTAACCCCATCCATACAGGACAGTACTTCAGAAGCTAACAGATCCTCAGACAATCAAGAAATTTCCTACATTTTATGGCACCTGAAGGTGCATTGCAATTTTCACACAAGCCCACAACTTGGCCATCTTTTAAACCAGACAAATCAAGTCCATGCCCTCCATACCATTTCTTTAAGATCCATTTTAGTATTATTATTCTCCACGTACACCTCAGTTTTCAAGCAGTATCCTTGCTTCATGTTACCCCTCCCCCCGCAGCCAGAACCCTGTATGTATTTCTCTTCTCGCCCATACATTACACACGCCCTGCCCATATCATCCTCCTTCATTTGATCACCCTGATAGTATCTGATGCACAGAAAAAATCATGACACTCCTCTTTTACACAATTTTGTCCAGCCTTCTGTTACTTCATCCTTTTTGGGTCCTAACAGTTTCCTCACCATCCCATTCTCAAACACCTCCAGCTTATACACACTAGTTTTATTTCCAGCTACTGCACAAAGCCAGATTTTGTGCTCCTATATGTTTTCACTGTCTAGTGTGTACACACAACTGCATGGAATATGTGTAATACTAAATATACCTCTAGCTTATGTTCTTCCCTTTTTGTGACAGACAAGTTTCATGCCCATCTAAAACAGCTGACAAAATTATAGTTCTGCTTATTTTCATTCTGTTTTTAGATACCAAATGGGAAACTTGAAAATATATGCATCTATTTACAGTCCAAGTGAAATGTGGAGGAAAAACTGGTATATCCTTTGTGAGTTGGGCAGGCATATCACACCAATAAAGAGTACATCAATATAAAATATTCCAACACACCTTCCTTCCCTACTGCAAGCAATGAACAGAACAGAGAAGGAACAATAAATATCATATTTACACATGGTGTAACAAAACACTTGTAAGATATTATTACGGAGCCAAAGTTAATAATCTTACAGCATCTGTTTCTCAATAACAGCTTTACACAGTTTGAGCAGCAATTTACCAAAGGTATATTCTTCTAAACAAATGCTCATTTACATTGGGGTGACCACAATTGAAAAATATGAAAAAAGGACACTTTACCATGATGGCTGAAAATGCTTCAAATGTTTACTGTTTATAAAAATAATACTTAAAAATGACAAAACATCACAATGAAACAGAGATAGCCTATTTATTCTAAACTCACAAATTGTTAATAAAAACTATACAGGTATGTGTACCAGCATTACTGATGTGAAGAGGAAGACTGTGATGAATCCTGAGGCTGACTACTATCTTCTGCACCTGTTACAATATTGTATGCATGAAGAGTGCCCAGAAAATAAGTACCCTTCTTCTTTTCTCGGTCAACGTTTATTCCTGAATCATGAAAATTACACACTGTTAAGACTGATGGTTTTTGATCAATACCCTGTTTTTCCATAAAGAATCCATCCACTTTCACAGCCTTATGCCAGAGAAGAATAAGCATGTGCATCTCCTCTCTGTACCATGCCTTGTCTTGCTCACATAGCCAAGTTCTCATTGCATCAATCACAGTCATCAGCCTCAAACTTCATACCATACAATGTATCCTTCAAGACTCCACACAGGTAGAAATCTGAGGGTGCTTGATAGGTCTGTGGGGTGGATGGGGCAATACTATTCAACCAAATTCTGTGATGGATTCCCAAGTCTTCAAACTTGTGTGCAACCTCCACTGTCTGAAGCAAGATTCCTGTTGGATTCTGGTTAGGCTAAACTCATCCGAAATGCTTTCTGAGTTCTGTCAACTTCCTGATGTAGGTGCTGGAGATGATGGTCTCCCCTCTCAGCATTGCAACCACAAGAATCACTCCTTCGCAGTTCCAGAAGATACCGAAAATGACATTGCCACTGACAGTGACATTTATCACTTTTTTTTCCGGCGTGGCTTAAGATAGTGCCATTCCATGGATTACCATTTTGCCCCCATTTCAAAATGATGAGCCTAAGATTCATCTGCTGTAACAATCTGGAATAAGAAGTTCTCCCTCTCATTTTCAAAATATGTCAACAACTCAGAAGAAATGGATTTTCTCATGGGTTTTTGTATGACTGTGAGGCTCCAAGAAGCCCGTCTCATGCACACCTTTGAATATCCAAGATCTCAAATGATGTGCCTAATACTGCCTTCGCTGAATGAAAGACTCAGCACCAGTTGTCACGTTGCGAAGTGTCGATCTTTGAGAATGATGGCATCAGCATGTTGCAGAGCTTCTTGACTAACAGCCCTTATAGGTTGGCCCGAGCGACAAAAATCACAGAGCTCACGCTTTCTGCACAACAACTAACATTGAATCTGTTGATAACAGCACTTCCATAAACACTGGAAAAGACGTTTGTGGATGTTTCGCACTGATTCTTCCTCAGCAACAAGGACAAATGATCATATGATTCTCCTTTAACATTCTAGATGTCAATTATTTCAATTACTATTCCTTTCTCAGGTGCTAAATGCCTGAAATGAATTGGTACCGATTTGAAACTCTAATGGGCTGAGGTGTCCATCATGAGCGATAAATATTTGGCACTTATCAAATCTTCACATATTTGCTGCATCACAAAAAGGCCAAAACATTCACTACCACGGATTCAAATTTTGTTATTAAAAATGGAAATTTTTACATACAGTTTTTTCATGACTGCAAAAGTAAAGTCCATTAGCAGAAATGAGAGATGGTATTTGAAAGCATGAATACTAACCTTTGTCTACGGCAAAATGCCCACTTTCATCTATTTTGTTGTAAGAAATGATGCAAGTTTTTGCAATGAAACCCTACTTGATACAGCAAATTTGTTTCATCTTTGTATGTTGCATAATATCTTACCATCATCCCTGCACAGTAAAAAATGATACGCTGCATGTACTAAGAAACACTTTTTCTCCAGTGCATTCTTCTTTTAAGAACAGGACATCTGCCTTCATTCATCCATGAAAATGCACTCCACACAGTGGCAATGACCTTAAATTATTAATAATCTTTTAACTAAATTCACAAGATTTACGTGTAATATTACTTCACACAAACTGGCAACAACTGCTAACTCCATACAAAAGCCTATTATCTCCAAACTAATCAAAAGAAGTAACCTTAACACTGGAAACAGCAACTGATGCATTGTTGTTTGGAGCTGCCAAATCCAGAAAACAAACATTCTTCAATAATCATTCTGGACTTCTTAAGCTAATTATGCATTAAAGTCGCTATTAGGCACCAAAGTATAACTACTACAAACTTCAGTACAAAAACAGAAATGAACCAAAAAAAAACAAAAACAGTACACACTCTGTTGTACATTTGTCAGGACAAAGGCCAATAAGATACAACAGTGAAAAACAGGATGAGCCCATTAAAAACAGATCACCCTAAATTCTACAGGAAAGTTAGGTTAGAATGGCTTTTAATATAACACAATGGTCATCGTATATTTTTTATATTAAGTAATTAATTCTATTCCTCAAGCATTTTAATTTACACGTATTTATTCTTTCTTCTTTAAAACCTGTGAACAACGATCACAAACTTTGCAGAACATGTTGTATTCTTTCTTTTGGGTGATTCCGCGGCATCTGAATTTCATGTGCCAAAGTTTTGGAACAGACTGTCTGTTCCATCTTCATGGAAGAATACAACATTCACAACATTGCAACAGTTTGAAATCAAGAATATGCAGAACATTATCAGCTAATGCTGGCAGCTAAGAGCTAAATCAACTGCCAACAAAACTGGAATTCACTCCACATGTCTAAAGTAGTTATTCTACATATGCAGTTGTGAAGGCCACACATTTAACTTGATGGATGTCATCACATTGTGTTATTAAGAACCAACAAATATACAAATTACCATCTAACACAACCTTATACCTATAATAATATAAAATAAATAGTTTTGTTAGATGGTGATTTGACTGTTTATTTACTGACCATGTATGTATTTCTCCACTTGAATGTAACAGTTACATTACTGAATGCTGTATCCTGGGTTCGTCTGCAAATTCCTACAAACATTCTGCATTCATAAGCTTACTTCTGTCGCAAGAAAACACTGAATATGGCCACGGAAACTGTGGTTTTTATGGTCAGACACACAAGCTGTGTACTTGTGTTGCAGAAATAAGGGCATCAGACTCCATGTAACTCCATAAAATCGCACTTTTAAAAACATGGAAACAAGAAACAATTTTTGCCACCGCCATTAACATTCCGTAATCTGTTAAAGTACTTGATGGAAGAAACCACAAAACACTGTCAATGGTAGAATAAAGTAACAATTCTGTCACAATGCACAAATATTATCCTGTACAGTCCAAACAAGATAAGTGCCAATTTTATTCCAATACTGGCACATTAGTACACTGCTAATTGGTTTTATAAGACAATACTGAACTTACTGCAAAAGCACTCAGGCTGTATTTAAATTAATCTGTCCAATCCACCTAATTTAGAAGAGATAAATGCCCAAATAAATTGCCATAAGATATGTGATTATCTAGGCCCTTTAATTTTTTATACTTACAATTAAAACAATGAAAAGTCTTATGTATATTGGACCGTGCATCACTGTGATAGTTGAAGAATAAGAGACCAACTTGATGTCACAATTTATTAAGTTTTATTTCACTTCTTCTATGCTTGCCATGTTTCGGACATTAATACAGCCATCATCAGGAGCCTGCGACTTTTCTATTGTATCACCACATTGTTGTATGTTCTTGTTTCGATGTGTGTTGGAGTTTCAGTGTGGCTGGGTTGGGGTGGTATCAGTGTGGCAGGCTGAAGCCTGCCACACATGTTGAGCATGGAAGAAGTAAAATAAAACTTAATAAATTGTGACATCAAGTTGGTCTCTTATTCTTCAACAATGAAAAGTCTGTCTGAACTACTGATTATCCAACAGTTAACCAGGCCTATGAGGTAGGTCATAACACTATACTACAATACACACTTCTACCTTTAACAAAGAAGTATTCCAGGTCTTGTATTAAAACCAAATGATGTGAGTACTGAAGTAAGTATTTCTTATTTCATTACCTGATAATGCTTGGAGAAGGGTGAGCACTTGCACTTGAAACAATTGGCGAAATTTGCCGTTCTCTCTCACGGTCCCGATCTCTCTCTCTTTCCCTGTCCCTCTCATCTCTTTCTCGGTCACGCTGTTCTCTCTCTCTATCCCTCTCTCGATCTCTGTGATGTGAATGAGAGCTGTGACTACTTAAGCTTGCAGTGGGTATATTTGCTGTTACGGATGACAGTGATGAGAGCGAAGAGGATGTTGTAGTGGTTTTTGAGCCAGACACTGATTTACTACTGGATTTACTAGTTGATACTGAAAACAAAATGTAAATTATTAAACATACTTCTTTTCAAATTGTTATTTATTGTAGTAAAATAACACCATGCAGCAATCCGTTTCGAGACATCAAGTCATTCACCTAATCAATTGCCCCTTTTTTTCAACCCCAAGGACAAGCTGTCATACCCATAATGGTCCATCAATGGTCCTAATTCTAAGACAAATTCTCATACCATATTTGTCAAACCCACATTCATATAATTCCCCTACATGTACCTGCATCTTCCACGTATCCCTTCTCCTAAGGTTTTCAACTATAGCTTTGCATATGTTTAGTACCGTTCTCATTCATGGTACATGCTCCACTCCTCTCAACCTCCCTAACTTATGGAAGAGTGTAAACAACGAAGCTCTTTATTACATACCTTATTTCCTGCTTCACAAGAAGCGTTTTTTACTGCAGAAAGCTCAAAGACAAATCCCTTTAACTATCTTCCCTCCACTTCCCCAGATATTATTCCCAATTATTTTTCTATAACTGTAATGCAAAAATGATATCTCGTTTAAATTCCAACAACCACTATTGCTATAATCCTTCTTAGTATTTCTTTGGCATCCGCATTACCTCATGATGGCCTATTTCAGCCGCAACACAATGAAAGCAAAATTATAATACATATAATAAACATCTGTTGTAATTGATGGGGTTTTCTGCATTTTATTACCATCTTAACTGCAGACAAGTTTTTGTATACCCATACTGGTTCCTTCTGCAGTACCATAATAAAGGCATAGTTTACCACTGCCAAATGCATATCTGACCATTGTCTAGTTACACTAAGTCATTTTTGACAGGTCAGCTGTCTTGAGGAGTTGTCTTTGATGTAACTTTTAGAAACATCCTCTACAATTAGGCAGACTCCCTGATGATGGCTACATATAGCCAAACATGCAGGTGGAAAAACAGATTGGTCTTTGCGTTGTGTTTGTCACTGTTATACTTTAGTCTGTCTTACGACAGGTCCATAGCCTTTTCAGAGAAAGTTCTCCAAAGGCTTCCATCTAGTGTTTCCTTTTACAATTTCCTGCATCCTCCCATTCCCTTAAAGTTATTCAGTTCCTGCTTACATCTTCTTCCTCGTCCTCCCATGACTGCTAACCTATCCTCAATCTTTCCTTAATAACATGTTTTAGAAGGCAGTTCCTACACAAGATGTGACCAATCCAGTTAGCCATCCTTCATTTCATTGGATACACGATATTCCCTTCCCCTGACTTCTTCACTTCTTCATCCCTCTCCAGCAACACATTTCAAAACTTCCCAGGTATTTCTTATCTACTTTGTGAAGTGCCCACGTTTCAGCACCACACAAAAGCTATGCTCAAAATGTAGCACTTCACTACATTTACATTTAAGTCCAGTTTCCTAGTAAAAAGAGTCTTCTTGTTGGATGATGCTTTTTCCATAGCAATTCTGGATTTAATCTCATATGTGCATCTAGCATTATTTGTTACCATGTTACCCAAACAGCTGAAATACTCCACACTATCTAGCTGTCTTTGATCTAGCATAATCTGTATTGTGGATGGTTACCTTAACAGTCTCATCACTTTTGTTTTTTCACATCCATTTCCATTCCATAGACTCAACAATCCCCTGTTGCACGTTTCTTCCTTACCCACCAGTTCAAAGTTATCTGCATAATTCACAGTGCGAATTACTCGACCTCCTCCTTTGGATCCTTCAGACCATTCAGGAGCTTCCTTGGTTAGGTATTCGCTGTATAAATTGAATAGAGTTGGTGAGAAACAGAACCCTTTTCTTCCAGTTTTCACACTTGATGACTCCCTTTTGTCCAGTATTAGTTTATCACTCTGATCCATGTATGCTCAATTTTCTGTTCAACCTTTCAATGCCAATTTCCTTCAAGATCTGAATTAATTTGGTCCAGTTCACACAATCAAATATCTTCTGCCATTCTATGAAGCCAGCACATGATTCTTCATCCATGTGCGAAGTTCATTTTCATATTATTCTGAGCATCTCAACTGCACCTCTACTTCCTTCTCTTCTTCTAAATCCAGCTGATCTCCAAGTACATCCTCAATTTTCCTTTTGAACCCTCTCCTAATTATTTTCGCTACTGTTTTCGTTGTATGTGCGATGAGGATGATTGTGCGATGGTGGCTACATTTTGTAGCTTTTGGTTTCTTATTTATGGCAATCATTTTAGCTTCAGTGAAATCCTTGGGCCACTTTCCAGTTACATTTATGTTGTTCATCAGTCGTGTCCCTATTCTGAGACTAGTTCCTCCCAAGAGTTTGAGTACATATCCAAGAATGTAATCATCTTCTGCAGCCTTTTATGCCTCACCTACCTGATAGCTTTTTCCACTTCACTTAGCAAAACACTAATGCCTTTTTTGTTGGCACCTACGTCGTCTTCAGGCTTGACTTCGATGTTTTCTGGTTCAGTAGGTCATTTGTAGATCTCTGTAATATAATTCTCCCACTTTTTCAGTACTTCCTCTAATCTATTTGTATACTCCCCTGAGAGTCTTCGATGCTAATGGTTTGAACCCCATGGTTTTCCATCCAACCAAATCCTTTGCCTTCATGTAAATTAAATGATAACGTCCTGTTCTTTGAAATTCCATGCTCTTGTACCATGCTGTCAAGCTATTCCTTCTTAGCCTTGTCTGTGTATCCTTTCAGTTCATTGCTCAGTCTTCTGTAGTTCTTCCTTCCTTCTCGGTTGTTTACATACTTCCATTTCCTTCGTTCATCCATTTTACTGGTAATTTCCTGTGTAAATCACGACTCTCTTGCTTTCCTCCATGCTTTCGCAACCAAATCACTTATATCTAAAAGACAGTTCTTGATACTGTTCCATTGCACTTCCACATTCCAACTTTCACATTCAATTGCGATGAGATGTTCTTCCACAGTATCTTGCACTTTGTCACTGAACATATTTCTCCAAATCCAATCCAATCCTATCACTTTTGGAACCTTCTGATATTCTTCAATCTAGTGCAGATCTTTGTAACCATTAAGTTGCAGTAGGAGTCAGGATCTGCTCTAGGCAATATCTCGACATCCTTCATACTGTTTCATTACTTGTGTGCTTATAAAATTAAGCATTTCCATAATTTCATGTCTCCATACTGGAGACAGGAAGACATGTGATAACTGAAATGAATGGCAGCAAATATTCTCCATATTTATTCTGGTATCAATATTAATGCTTTCACTGTGTTCCTAAGTATTTTAACTCTACCACATTTTCAGAGATTTAATTTACTATTCTGTCCTGCACTGTTGAGGTGAGGAGAAATATATGTATATTTCTCTCTCTCTCTCTTTGTTGACATCTGTATCATCCTTCTTATTGGTGTCAAGCAGAACTTCTTTCCTTCAAACCCTACATAATTCATAATGTAAAACTAGCAGGAACTGTAAATTAGTAATACTGTAGCACAATTTAAATGACACATTTCTGTGCACAGTACCAAGGTTAAGAATTTGTATGCCTCCATGATATGAACATGAATAAATTTACCTTGTCTTTCCCTTACCTTCACAAGCGGTTAACTTGGCATATCCTCTTTTACATTGCACACCACTTACGTTAATGTGATTATAAAACAACCACAGATGTTATATACAATATATGGCTGTCTGTGGCGTACCTCTCCATACCAAACTGCACATGCCTAATAAGTTCGTTTCATCCACCCAAAGAAAGAAAATTAAATCCATATTTTGCACAACCACCAAAGTTGAAAGAAAATTAAATCCACATTTTGCACAACCACCAAAGCTGATACGTTACATTACACAAAACACAAAATCACTAAAGCTTCACACTTTTTCAAATCTACTGCCACATCAGATTTCAGGAACAATCATTAGATATTACTCTTATTACTACCACATCAGAAGTTTATACAGCCATCATGCTGGTATTACTGATGGTAAAAAATTACCGTGCACAGAAATGGAAATTAAGTAGTACCACACTCAAAATTACCCACACACAAAAAACCTCTAGTGTACATTTCAACAGCTACTGTCCAATCATCTCACTCTGGGGACACCTGGCCACCTATTAAATGGAGACCAGGGGCCTTTTCACTGGCAGCAAAGTGGTTGGGGTGTGAAGCTGGCCAGCCACCTCCACCTTATGCTAGGGGTTAGGAATGTAAACAGTTATGCTTACAGCTTCATGGCAAGTAGAAGTGAAAATATTAGTGCAGCACGTAATGTGCATCACCGCTTGCAAGAATATATTTCCAAAGCTGATGACTGATGACAGCAGTGACTGGCGCGTTGCCTTCCACAGCTATGATGTTCACACCCCAACTTTCATGAAAAACTTTCATCCGGTTCCATATTATCAACATGACTGATACACAGACATGATGGTACACAAGCAAAACTCTCCTTACAATGTAAAGGAAGCATCCTACAACATGCATGTGTAATGCAGTAGACTTCAAACTAGACAGCATACGTAAGTGAACTCGGGTTGTGGTCTGTGTTCATATGTGCTTGCCCTCTGACGAACTTGAATAGGGCTAACGTCACTCAGTGCTAACATCCTTCTCAGCCAGTTTAACATGATCTTGTAAGGAAATGTGTGCATTACTTTACTGTTGTCAGAGGCTGTTAATAGCTGCATTTGGAGAGAAAAAGGTTCTGCTCGCAGGTACCTTGAACGTAGTAGATAATAGCAGTTCTTATTCCAGCACATAGTGACCACACAAATTATGAACAGAAACACTCAACGAAAACATGGCATAAGGTACAAGAACAGTAAAATCAAACAGCATTCTTAAAGCTTGGAATTAGATGGTAGAATATGGTAATATAGAGACTAGATCTGTCTAATAGGCCCAACTGAGTAGGTTTGTATTTTCACCTGAATGGTTGGGTAAACCAGTATGGACCAGTGTTAATATCCAAAGTGAGATATGATGGAAAATATCTATACAAATAAACTAAATAATACACAGGTACTGCAGAACTTCTAATTTGGTTCAGAGGCCAGTTGCCATTACAACCAATAATATTTCTCAGTGACTATATCATTCCAGCATACCATGAGCTTGGCCATGAGGTGTGGGCAAAAGGGGATATCCTGGAACCAGTCCCTCGGTGCCAGACAGTCCTGCAAAGGGAATTCCACTTGCAGCAGCTGATGCTTGAAGTCGAGCTAGATAGTCTTGAGCTGCTAAATGAGAAGCCATTGTCCACCACGCTGCACCTGGCAAACAACAATTTCATAAATAAAACTACAAAAATTGATCCCTTCATCAATTCCAGTAGCAAGGATTATAAATGCTCCATATATTGCTGTTGTCATTGTTTTATAAAACTGTGGCAATTCCAGATCTCATTAACCTCTCAATGTTTGCAATAAAATTGCAAGATTACTTTACTTCAGTCTTTACCAGAAATGCTATGACAACCTCAAATCTCAAAGGATTGAACCTGGCAGAGATCTGTGGCAGATATACTGTTTTGAGGCCACAAGAAAAGTAATAAAACAGGAAAGGGTCAGGCATGTACAGTGTGAATGAACAACTCAAAGATTACAGAATTGCTTCAACCATTTTTATAGCATGTAGGAATACCATATTTTCAAAAGGACTTTTTATACATGTTCCACAAGACCTAGAATGCAATGGAGGGATCAACAGCAATTCTTTCAGTTGACATATTGGAACATAACAAAGGACTTCATATTTTATAAGATGCTTGACGTGGCCTACAGTACTAAAATCAAGTGGGTTATAAAACATGAACAGTTTTGGAGGAGAAACCTCCTCTGAGGCATGAACTTCAAAGACAACAGCCTCTTGATCTGGAACACATAAGAAGTACTGTCAGGAAAATGCTCTACGGTGATGAAGGCAGGAGTGAAATCAAGTTCACTGACCTGTCATCAAGTTACAGCATGTGACACGAAAAATCAATCAAGAAGGTATGTAAAAATGTTATGGACATACTTGCTGGATTAATTCCTAAACTCGCTGCTTGACTTGCCGCAACACTCAGTGTGCCAAGACTTCCGTAAGACCCTGGTGCAGTAGTGGGGGGATGGTGGGGAGATCCATACCCACTGCTAGAACCGCTCCGACCCCCCATCATTGCAAAGGCTGCTGCTCCAGACAAAGGATGACCACCTATATGGTTTCCAAATCCTCCAGGAATACCACCAAACAGTGAGTGGCCTGAAACGGAACCAGAACTTGCAATTGTTAAAATTCTTCCCATTGTATTTAGTGTTTTACTTCGCTCTTTTCAGAAGATACTTACAAGAAATGAATATGGAGAGGTCTGACCTGTCACTGGCCTACTTCTCCATTGTTATCAACTATTCCCAAACCTTTCTGTGTCGAGTTCCACAAGCTCGAGCAAGGTATTTTACCGCTCAAATCAAGTAAGGGCAGCCTTCTCCAGTTCACAGAGATAATAAAGTTAATGGATAACATTTTTCTGTCTCATACACAAAACGCATCTGTGTTTTAAAATTTATTTTCAAACTCAGTTCTCAGCAACCTAGAATTTTCTAAGTGTCACCTAACCGTAGTTAAATGATTTGCACGCTTCAAAATACACAGTTATTGATTACAGTTTTCATATTCGCTTCCTGTACGAAAATCAAGACGCACTCAAGTATGAACTCCTTCCGGTGGAAGAGAGTGGAACTTACAGTATTAATTGCAGTTGGTGGGACACTGGCGCACGAACTTTCGTAGCTGAAAACAGTGAAGAAAACTGCCGTGAGTAGGAACACTTGGACATGACATGCCGTCTTGTAGCTACGTACGTACCATATTCAACATAATAATCTATTACATTTTTCGTGTCTATTCGGAACGATTTGCGCTTCACAGCAAACACAGTGCTTTAACCTCTCACAGATTACCCCCACCTGTCGCAAGAGATCACTGCCAACTGTTGAATACTAAACAACCGCTTTTTGGCCGAATATATTCTCAGCGCACAGGGTCAGTATTCTGATACATACATTTCACTACCTATGGTCGCAAAACTAACTGGGTCAAGCCCCAGAAAAATGGAGGGCAGCTCGTATTTTCAAAAGGCCATTAAAAGTTGTTAGTTTCGAAAATTCTGAAATTATCTACGTGTGAATCTGGAACAGATTCGGATGGAATCACGATGGTTGCCTTCAGGCTGCACAGTCGAAGAAAACACAACTTTTATGAAAGAGAAAATACACATTTGATTAAATCGGGCAAAAATGCCGGGGACTTTACGTGAAGACCTAAGCACGTTTTATTGTTGCTGGAGACACAAAATAGGTGAACAGATATCAGACTTAGTCTGTCCGTCTGTCCGCAAGCATCAGCAGGGCTCCCAATAGACGGATTTCTGCGAAATTTCATGAAGACTTCAATGGAAATCTGCCCAGAAAATCCAAATTCGACTAAAATCGGGTAGTTTACAAGAAGACCTACGTAGGTTTACTGTTGCCGGCGACATTAAACAGCCATACGAGCGCGCTCTCTTCGCGTGAAATGGTACTGTACCAGGCTGTTAGGCCAGCCAAGGGGATACAAACACCATGTACACGTGCCACAATGTTACGTTATATGTACTTTGCCTAGCTGGTTACAGTGTGCTCCAGTCTTAATGGTTTGCCAAACAAGACTTCGTGTATTGACATCATAAAATCTGAATGTTACTGTCTAATATTTACTTCCTATGTATATCCAGGCTTTCAAACGCTTG
>Ga0123357_10002747_pt1 | contig 19829 bp, 12 predicted proteins | sample TergutEmb28metaG_FD_89873 | JGI IMG/M metagenome (GOLD analysis project Ga0123357, IMG submission 89873) | Embiratermes neotenicus P4 segment gut microbial communities from Petit-Saut dam, French Guiana - Emb289 P4 | ecosystem: Host-associated > Arthropoda: Insects > Digestive system > Gut ...
CTCACCCAATATTGTGCGGGTGATAAAATCGAGAAGAATGAGATGGGCTGGGCATGTGGCACGTATGGGTGAGGAGAAGGGGGTGTACAGGGTCTTGGTGGGGAAACCGGAGGGAAGGAGACCACTGGGGAGACCTAGGCATAGATGGGCAGATAATATTAGGATGGATCTCCAGGAAGTGGGATGTGTGCATATGGACTGGATTGGGCTGGCCCAGGATAGAGAGAGGTGGCGGACGCTTGTGAGTGCGGTGAATGCGGGGAGTTTCTTGACTAGCTGCAGACCAGTTAGCTTCTCAAGAAGGACTCTGCACCATGGAGTAAGTAAGTAAGTAAGTAAGTAAGTAAGTATATGATTAAAGAGCATCAACAATCAATAAATAAGGCAAGCAAACTGGAAATGACTTTCAACAAAGAGCAAAAGAAATGTGGTAATCTGTACTTCTAGTGTTTTAAAAATTATACTTTCAGCTAGTTTCACAGTGCACTGAATGGCTAAAACATTGCAAGCAAATGTCTTCATTTTAGATAATACAGCAACAGAAGCTGAAAACAGAACTTGTCACACAAACAATTCACAATGCCAGAAAATTCTATGTCTATTCACCTAGGTGTTGAAGGGTTAATGTCCTGTGTTATGTCTATAAAGTACATTTATTCTGCGCAACTGACAACTTATGAAGTACAGAATTTTTCTGACAATGCTCACTGGACAGTGGTTATATCAAAATAGTCCACATGGAGATTCCAATTTAAACAAATACAATCCACCCTTGGTGTATGAAAAATGGGTGACAGCCAACACAAGTAAAACATAAAGATAACTTTAAGGTTGTCTTACCAACTCGTGCAGCTTCTGCTATTGAGTTCATACTAAGAAGATAATGCACAAGAGCAGCAGCAGCAGCTGCTGTTGTAATTCCAGCACTTCGAAGACGTAATATTATTTCATCAGATGGAATCTTTCCCAAGCTGGGTATAACATAGTCCTTTAATGTTTCTCCTCCAGGAGTTAAGTTGAATTCAGTACACATGTGGGACAGAATATTCACCACACCTGTCAACATTCAATCCAAAATGAAATCACACTTACGTGTGACAGGATCAAATAGCCTATGTGGATTACACCTTCTACTTAACTGTCAAAATTATTTTTCAGACAACACTACTGAAATCAGTCTTTCAATTATAGCACCATCACTGTCACCCTTACCCAAACATTTTAGCAATTATGTATTCAACACTTTTACTGGTAAAAATGTAAAGCAATCCCATTACAGGCCTGGACAGGCCCAAAGGGGTGCAGGAGGTTGAGGCTCCAGGATTTCAAGACAATCGGCACATGAAGGTGGTAAGGTTGTCAGCCCTATGCATCAGCTGCCTTTACTCCCAGGAAATATTCCTGGTACACATTTCTGTTACAGGCAGAGGCATAGTGCAGCCGGAACGATTATGTCAATGAAAAATTCCAATGACACCGTCGGGAATCGAACCCGCAACCTTCCAACTTATAGTGTAGTGCCTCAACCAACTGCGCCATCGTGTACCCCCCACATTTTTTCCGGGTAATAAAGCCTAAATTTATTTCTACATGTCTGTAATGCCAACATTTACCTACAACACACAGTTTGCTAAAATGATCAACTTCAGCTTTCTGTCTTCACCAGAGAGCCCAGAATCAGAAGCTGATGTGTAAACTGCTTGATAAAACAAAGTCATCCATTGCAGCTATTCAGTTAATTCTTAGTAATATCATCATAATACATTTGTGATTCTAGGCCTCTTGCCTACTCCCCTCATTGCATATGAACAAAGAAAGAAAGGATGCAGAGAGGAGACACCTTCCTGATTATATACTTCCAACACAAATTCCAGTATTGCAGAAGTACATGGTACATACTGTCAATGTTGTTACGATGACTGGCAAGGAGAGGCCAGAAGTAATGCTGCCTGACAGGTAGGTTCTTCTCCCTCATTACATTCAAAAGGGCAAGAGCCTGATCAACATTCCCTGACTGGAGACTGGTCTCTGCAGCTATAAATAGTGCCCTAGGGTTTAAATCTTCTTTCTCCAATTGTTCACATATGGATATAATTTTCTCTACAGGCTGAAATTAGATAATGACATACTAAATGCTAGACATAACTGTAACACAAATTCAGATGGGAAACTCATCGGGATCCCCCAGCTGAGACAAGCAAATCTTTCATGCTGATGTCTAGAATGACAATGGTATGTATTGTAGAATCTTACCAAATCTGACTTCTAAAAGGCACAAATGATGGACAAGAAGAATTACATTTATAACATTCAGAAGCCTTTATATTTTAGTTAGTTAGGGCTGAACATTTGAGGAACTGTGATTTTTCTGGCACCACAAGGAAACTTTTCTTTTATTTGAAGTATCCAGACTTGGTCTCAGGCCCACCCACCCTCTTATTCAATGGTACTGGGGGCTCTTTACCCCAGGATAAAATGGCCAACACATGAAGCCGGCCACTCACCTCCGTCTAGTGCTATGGTTAAGAATGAGTGAAGCTATACCTTAACACTCCATTATGTCTTCATTGGATGCACACAGACAACTTCATTGCCTTATATTTAAAAAAATCAAGTCAACATGAGCAAAATACAATGTAGTGATGAGAGGTCCCATTACCAAATATCATATTATACACATTCCTGAAAATCCCTTGTGCTACAGAGAAGTCTTATGTTTGTCATCCTCAGCTATACAGGTGTCCCAGATCTTTATCAAAAACAAAGACTGCTTACACTTGAAATTTAGAGTACATTATTCCTCCACAGTTCCACTTATCTCTTTCCACAGAACAGTCTTGCAGTGCTGAACTCCAACACCTAAATAGGCTTTGCATTGTCTGGAAACACTTCTCAACAAGCAATAAAGCTTATCTCAAAATACTAACTTCTCTCTGCAAACTGCCCTCAAATTCTTCCATTTAAAGTGGACTGCCTACACTCCTCTGTTTCATTCACTTTCCTGAACACTGTACCTTGAAGTCAAATAAAGGGAACTTCATGAACAGCATGGAGATTTCTGTAATATCAGTATCTCATTTATTTTGGGTGTTTACAATTCTTACTTCAGGTAAACCATGCCTCATCCAAGAAAAATACAAGTTTTCATATTTTACTACTGTCAGCACTTAACCTGCAATTTGAACAGTGACCACTGTTTGTACAACATTCTATGCATTACACTTTTGACCATATTTCCTCCATTGCCCATAGTTTGCAAAAGTATTTCACATGTATGCTCTTGTAAATTTCACAAATGAACTGTGACCATTTGAGGTCCATATGGAATAAGGGATGACTAGCAACTAACCAGCTGATCAGATACCAGTGAACATAATGCAGTGACAGTGTCAGCAAACAAACCCATGCACACTGAGTTCATATTTGTCTATGCCTGGGAACAAGATAACCCAACCTCCCTTTATTTTCTGGTCACTAACTCATCACCTTTGTTATGTGTATACAGTGTCAAATCTTGTTTCAATCTCGAAGTGTCTCAAAGAGTTGTTACTGACTGACCACACTTCTTCTAAACTGCTAACCTTCCCACAGCAAAAGATTAAAACTTTCTTCCTGAACTACTAACAGAAGAGGAGTGAGACTTCCTACAGGTGAACGTCATTTCTTCTACTAGATTTTCCAGCTGCAAGCTTTCCATAATTTTTATGAAACAAAAATCTATAAGCTTCAACTAGCACCATGTCTTGAATTAGTTCCGTAACAATAAAATTCCTTTGTAACCATGTGACCACGAATTCACACCACTCTGAAAATATCTGTATCTTCATTACAGCCACACATGTAGAAATCTTATGTTACATATATCATCCCCTTTGAGCCATCAGAATGTGAGATATCAGCAAATGGCTGTATGATGACAGCAAAAATAGTCTGCCAATGTACTAAATGAGAAGAGCTGCATGCTAGTCAATCCATTTGTGCCACATAACAGTAAGCAAAGCTGCTTCCTCTTGTCATCAGTTTGGGAGAAAAAACTTTCATGTTTGTGGATAATACTACCAATATTTGTAATTATACAAAATAAACCAATGAAATGCACATTTTCCAAATTAATGTTTCAATTTTTAATTTTTTTATGTCTTCTACATGTTTCACACCTGAGGGTTCATCTTCCAGAAGACGAATGTATATACACAGTCATGGTATGGCACATTTTACATGCATCATTATAAGCAGTCTAGAAGGTAGAAATAAAAATTAAAATATTAATTTAGAAAATGTGCATTTCTTTGGTTTATGTTGTATAATTCTATTACAATGCATGGTGTAAAACACATAAAATACCAATATTTGTTCAGGTCTGACGCACAATGCACTAATAATATGTAACAATTATGCACCTTTATTTACCACAAACCATGTATGTAAGTTACAGCTCTGTACAAGAGTCTCTCAATTTTGCTGACCACTCAGCATGGAAGGTGAATGATCCTTAAATGCCTTATTTGATCATAAAATAATAAAGACCTTCTTGACCCCTGCACAAACCCAAGAAAAAAGTGCACATACAAACACAGCATTACAATTGACCATCTAGAACAGTGAAATATAATGGAAACTTCTTAATGCTTGGTTCATTTCCTTTTTCAAGTACTGATTCCACTACTGTCGCATTATGCTGCTTCACATTTAAGAAGCATTAACAAGAAGTGCACTGCACTGCCACCTCAGTATGCATAACGCAATGAACAATAAATTCTAAGCAATGACTTGAGTGTACAAACAGTTAAACAGAATTCTGGAAGTAGGCACAAAATTTCCATAACTGTGTCTTTTTATTTATTCCATACTTACTCTATTAACGCTCACAAGCTGGCGGACAAAGAATGACCCCACAAGACCTTGTTCTCCATCTGATCGAGATGGCCGGGGCATTGTAAGAAGAATCTTATATCCAAGATCCTCAAAGCCATGGTTTACAAGGCGCAGGATTAAATTCACAGCATCCTGATTGTATCCTGCTGACTGCCTCATTCGGCCTATCAACTTAACATAAAAAAAAATATTAAGATTTTTATGCAACAGATTAAACTTAACTTATTCACTGTTTGTGAAAGTACAATTTCTGTCAGCTGCTGAATTAGCCGCTGTTCATCAAAACGCCTGCACTTGGTCATGCCCGCAATAATTTCATTCCTGTAGGCATAATTACTGCTTTTAAATCAATAATGATCTAAATCCTTACTTGCAGACTCTACGACTCATTTTGAAATTTCTCAAAACAGAAAAACAAATGCAACACACAGCATAACTATCACAACAATTTCATCCCCAATCCATTTGGATTCCCATGCAGCACAATGCCCCATCCAGAACAGAAAAAGGCTAAGATACTCTGGAAATGTTATCCACAAATAACTTATCACTTTACCTCATACATCAACCCTCCCATGGCCCTCTTTTTTAATGTCACCATTGGAAGACAGCCCCTTTTGGCTGCAAATGTCATAATACCTGTTATAAGACCTCTTAGTCCCTCCACCCCAACCTCATTCTCATCTACTAGTGGTGGGTCCTCTTAAATTCAACAACCCATATCATACATGGTAACTGGTCCCTCTGACACAAAAGGTCAACAAACAAGACACTGGAATTCTCGCTGGTGTGCTTGGCAGGAACCTGAGTTATGGCCTGTTAGAACGGTACTGGCCATTGGTTCCTATCCTGAGCTGAATCAATCCAGTCCAACCACCCATGTATGCCTCGGCCTTCAAAGTGCTTAAGTACACGGACTTATCACAGCAAAGTTCCAGAAATACTCTTACTCAAGCAACACTTATAGTTTAACAAAGTCCTGTGTTGAATACCAAAATATCTCTATGGAGACTACTGTGACTATGGGTGAGAGGATGTTACTAAGTGGTTAGGGCATTTCAGTCACAGATCTGAAGGCAAGTTGATTCAAAGGGTAAATTCATAAAAATGAACTTACTGTATCAACATGTTCAAGATGATTATTAACAGCAAGGGAGTATATGATGTCCATATAATCTTTATCCAGGAGCTGTATTTCTTTAGCATCACACTGCTCCAGTGTCTTGGTAATAGCATCAATATCACCCTTCTTAGCATAGCCACAGAGCAGAGTAGAGTATGTGTCAGCACTAGGATCCAGTCCTGCCTGCTGCATAACTCCAAGGATACCAGCAGCACTTTCCATATCACTTTAAACCAAACAAACAACAATATATTAAAAGGAAGGCAGACACAAACAATATCACTTCTTTCATAAGGCCCCCTTCCTTCTTCTTAGAATGAGAAATGTTTCAGGAAAATGTTGTAAAGAAAATCACAACACGTACGTTTGTTCAATATTTTTTTGTCCCCTGAAAATCATGCTGTTTATGGGATAACATGAAAAAACATGGTACAGCCAGACAGGCCACAGATGACTATTATGCAGAATAGAAGAAATGCATAGTTGAAGAATAAAAGACCAACTTGATGTCACTTGCTATTATATTTCACTTCTTATGTGCTCAACATGTTTTGGACATTAATATATCCATCTTCAGGAGCTTGTGACTATTCTGTTGAATTACCACATTGGTCGTGTTGTTCTTGGTTCGATGTGTGTTGGAGTTTCGGTGTGGTTGGGTTGGAGTGGTATCCGAGTTCCAGCCTGCAACACGGATACCACTCCAACCCAACCACACCAAAACTCCAACGCACATCGACCCAAGAACAACACGACCAATGTGGTAATTCAACAGAATAGTCGCAAGCTCCTGAAGATGGATATATTAATGTCCAAAACATGTTGAGTGCATAAGAAGTGAAATATAATAGCAAGTGACATCAAGTTGGTCTTTTATTCAACTATCACAATGATGCGTGGTCCAATAAACATAAGAAGAAATGCAACTTGCACGCCAGAGAGCTAAGGCATGACCACATGCACGCGCACAAACAAATACAGTTGCACACGTGCATGCGCACACACACACACATACTCACACTCATAAAATTTAATACTTATTGCGACTCACTGGCAACACTGGTTTTGCACACACCTCAACATTACATTGCACATATATCGCTTGTCTTGTTATTAACCAGTCTGTGCAGTTTAACCATACCAGAATGTAACAAATGTCTCACATAAACAGTTTGTCTGTGGACCAAAATTTCAAAGCAGAACTTTCCAAATACAAAGGAAGCATAACAGCCATTCAGTAAATTACTGGTCAAATAAAAAGCTATATTCTGTGAGTCTTCAGGTTAGCATGACGGTGTGGTCAAGACCTGTTATTCTGGGATATGCTGTCTGATTACTAGGTTTTCAGTACCCAATGTTTGAAAGGACCACACCCTGCTGACCAGCTATCAAGACCAGTTTTCCGCAGTCTTTACCAGGAAAATACTGACATAGTATCTAAAAACTGCTGTTCTTTAAAAACAGTATACTGCCCTGTGCTCGAGAGTGTATAAGATTCACTGAACGGTATGACACTAATTTCACAATTTAATAACCATCACAAAAATTAAAGAATTAACAAATTAATTCAGCCATTAATTTTGACAGTGTTCTAGTACAGCAATGAACAGTTCAAATTAAAAATTATTTATGTCAAAATCACCCTTTTCAGCATAGCCTTTCATAAAATTTCCTGCTTAATTTTTCCAAGAACTTCTTAAAAGAGTGTCACCATAGGTAACAGACCAGATGAAGAACTGCAAAATCAATTCTCTATCATCTAAAATAAATAACCAAAGAAACTAACCCAAGTAAACTAATTAATTTAATTACTAAGCTAAGAGGATCATCCAGAAAGTAAAGATAATTTGTATATAAAGAAAAATAAACACAATAAAAATAAAATAAATTTAATGCACCATTATAACAGACCTAAAGTTATTATGCTACAGTCACCACCAACATTCAGGCACCTGCCATAGTGTGTAATGAGTTTTCATATGCCTTCAACACAGACCTCCAATGCCAGTCCATTTCACCAGACTTGATGGAATCCTTCACTTCTTCATCGCTTTTGAAGCGACTACCGCCAAAAATTCCTTCAATGTTGGGAACAAGTGAAAATCACCTGGGGCCAAGACTGGACTATATACTGGATGCTGGAGTGTTGAATTGTGTGAGCACTATGTACAAATGGTCTTTACTTTCTGGATGACCTTCATACCTACCTATATTGCTACTTGTAACCTGGTGACTGCTTGCTGACATAGCTTCAACTATTCAATGAATACTGTATTATGAAACTCAGATTTGTTTAACACCATCATTAACAAATTCTAGAATTTAACTATAAATTAAAAAAAAAAAAAATTTGCTACTTGACATACTCAGCCTGTGAGTGACCCATAATGAGAGCATTGAACACATTCTCATTGACTGGATGCTGCTTTTCTCTCATAAATTCGAGGATGCGTGTGGCTCCTTCTATGTCACCCTGCTGGCAGTACCGTGATATCAGGCGCTGATATGTCACTCTATTTGGTTCAATGCCTTTATGTTCCAAATTTGTCAGAAACTCAGTAGGAGAGAATGGATGCTCATTTTCCAAGTAGACCCGAAGTAATGCATTAAAGTGACTAATATCCATTGGAACTCCTGCAGTATAAATGGTAATGGTTCAGTATTCCATAGAAATATTACCAATGAACAGTAAAGTCTGCTAACTACAACGAGAAGAAAATTAGGCTTGCTCTAAAGTGTTAATAAATCAGTAACACAAACATGAGGAAATTGCTATAATTAAAATTAACAAGCAGACTACTTCTTAAACAGTCACTACTGGAAAAAAATGTATACAACATTAAATAAGGCCACTTTCACAGATGGGCATGTCAAACATAGTGACCCAACATTTACTTTCATTCAAAAATGGGGAAGGGAATGTAAAGGACAAACCTGATAAAAATTCCTGGGGAAACCAACATCAGGGAATTGTGATATACCTCAAACCTCGTGTGTCCAAACAGTATAAACATATTTCATAAACAAATTCATTATCACAACTGCTGTATCTGCTTGCCATTTATACAGTTCTACGTTCTTGGAGTCATTAGAACGGTTAGTGGTTCTGCTCTTGATGTACATTTCGCAATCAGGTGTCACTCCATATTTGAAACATTTCTGGACATGGTCCAGTAAAGGGAAAATACTATATCTGAATTTTCACATTTGTACCATGCATCTTGATATTATCAAATTTTATTTATTTGCCAACTGATGTACTAGTGAGTTGTCTTAAAAAACAATATTAGAATTTACATTAAAATTTATATTAAAATAGCTCCGATACGTTTCAGTGTTACAGTTACACCATCACTAATAAATGCACTCCTTGATGATGGTGTAACTGCAACACTGAAACATGTCGGAGGTGTTTTAATATAAATTTTAAAGTAAATTTTAATATTGTTTTTTAAGACAACTCGCTAGTGCATCAGTTGGTGAATAAATAAATCTTTGATACTATATTTGAAGTGGAACACTGGCTATGGGAAGTGCTAACAAAAAAAGTAACTTGTTGGTTTCAACCACTATTTTGACTATCAGCCATATATTCCAACCAGTGTATGGAAGTTTTCTTATGGGAACCACAAAATCCATGCATTACCACATAAATAACAACTATGTGCAAATACCAATGTTCTCCAGAGTTTTCCAGATTTCTTCAACCAACAGAGTACGAACTTCTGGAGAAGCTTCTGGCAGCAGATTTCCACAGCATCGTATAATGAGAAGAGACTGTGTACTTGTTGCGGATTCTAAAGCAAAAAAAGTAAACATTAACACTACTAACTAGAAAGAGGATATGACAAGGAAACAGGAAAGTTGCTCCTGTGTCTGAGCACCATTTCATGGAAGCATGTGCATATCACAGAGATAAGGGCCTTGCAATTTAAATACGAACATTAAATGGAAATGTTCACCTTCCCGATATATTTTCACCTTAGCTGCATATTCATTGGAATGCAGACTAAATGTTATTCACAGCTAGTAAACTGAAAGTCCTTGGCTCTCCCAAGAACTGAACCTGGTGATGGTAGAAGTGGCCAGTCATAATGAATAAGCAATCCCAGTTAGTCACAATCTAACGGTACTGCACGTGGAAATCTCTAGGAAGTATTACATAAGTAGGTGGGCTGCCCAGAGAGTCTTTTACATCTTTATCAGTATGTTATACAGTATATTGATCAAAATAGATTTATTGTGCTCATGAATCAACTACTGAGCAGAATATTTGTAGCACCTAAAACACAGACAAAGAATCATGGAGAATTCTGCGTAAAAAGGTATTTGAAACTCTGTACTCAATGGCCATGTACGAATGATGATGTTACACAAAAAATTACACTCTACAGAACAATGATGAAATGTGTAATCTTAGGAAGAAAAACTTGAGACTTGGGTACAAATGGAAGGATAACATTAAAACAAAACTCATGGAAATGAGCTTGCAATGATGGGTCCTACAACCCTGAATTTCTCTTGATCAGGTGGATTACAAAGAAGTTAAAAAATAAGGTAACAAACAGTCTGGGCCAAGAACTATGATGTACACACAGCAAACAGGTAACAGATATTATACAGCAGACCTTCACATAGCCACCACTACATTTAAGCATTTGGACCAACGTGACACCAAAGTTTGTATCCTGTGATATGAAATGATATATATTTGTTAAATGCAATTGGGTTGTAACCCGGTGGCAGTATTACAGTACACATTTACACACAGACAATACTTAGAACAACACAACAACAGAACAACACAAATAACAACTAATGGTGTAGTATTTTATAATACTTCACAATTATCAAAAAATGGTACATGCATGCTACAGCTTAAGCTCAATAAATAAATGATTTTGGCTTTTGCCCTCATTACACTTCAAAGCTACCATTATGGAACAGCAGAAATCATGCAGCCAACAGAATATGTCAGTACATCAAACAATTTTTTTGAAATTCTCCACAAAATTCCCATTAAAATAAATTTACAAACATTATTTATTTATTTTTTTATTTATCATCAGTCTTTAATCAAATAAGCTTGCTACATTCTCCAGTCTCTGCATAACGTACTTGTGTGACGCAATTCCTCCAACACATCCTCCAGTTCTCTTCTTGTTATTCTTCCGGTACGACGGACATCTTGATCGAGACGTTTCAGGCTTTTGTCAAGATTTGAATCATTATGACTATAGGATGGAACAGCTTGGGTTGCCAGAGACCTGCTTGCATAGATAGGTTCAGTTTAATAAATGGCATGGGCAAGAGAGTGTAAGTTCAACTCTTCATGGGAAACTAAAGAAAATGTGATAATAGAGACAAACTAAAAATTGTTCCCTGAATTAACATCATAAGAGCGGTCTTTCTATATCTGATAAAGAAATAATCTGCAAGAAGAAATAAGATTCCGGGCAAACAAACGGCAGTACTTACATTAACCACACATTTTAGCCCCATCAGCTCAGAAAATCATATTATCATCTACTAAATAATCAGTTATAAAATCTGTTCTGTTTATGATGACTAGAACCATAACAATTGTACAGAACCTCAGAGGGCAGAACCACACAAAAGATACACATATAGGTGGGAGGATAATATTGAAATAGGACCTTACAGAAACAGGTTGTTGAAGCACATTCAAGTAACTGAGGTCAGGACATACTGTCAAGCCTTCATATTAGTGGCCACTCTTCATGGTCTAACAGTATGAACAAATTTACCGAAGTGACCACATATATAAAACTTTGTAACCATCTTGCCCGACTTCGGTTACAACTATTTGTAGCTCGTCATATGCATGTATCCCTCTCAAGGAATATACAGGAGAATTAGAAGCCGCTTTGATCTTTCGGTACTTTATTCACTGAGGTTCGAACACCACAAATTTTGGTTCCAGCACCAACAAATTTTGGTTGCTCATTGTTCATCTAGCATTCACAACTGCAAACAGCGTACATCTCTGCACAACTACCTCCTAAGCCTTAGCGATACAGATACCAGCAGTGAACACTTGCCCATAGCTGACATCGCAAACAGAGAATCAATTCATGGGTGGGAGGGGGAACTCAACAGTCTCATTCACATAGCCTGGCAAGTGCACGTGTGCACACCAAACAAACTTTACCTCTTCTCTTTCAATATATAAATTAGCCAACGCTCAACGACCAGTTTATCTCCTCACCTCCTTGGTTGCCTAGTCTGAGATTTAAACTACGGAGCCTGGCCGATTACAACGTTTTACTCAGCACATAACAAACACAAACCTGACATGAAGTAAAGTAATTAAGGTCTATGCCGTGGATGCATATAGAGGGAGCAGAGGTATAGCTCCACTCATTCTTAACCTCAGCACTGGATAGAGATGAGTGGTCAACATCATGCCCTGGCCACTTTGCCCCCACAAAAGAACTCTGGTGCCCAATGAAACACGAAGACAGCAAAAATTAAACTTTACTAACACCTAAATGCACCCATAACAGAGCTCAAGATATGTTGGATAAGGTAAAAAAAAATGTCCAAATATGAGAAAACAGCAGCCATATTTCTATGGGTAAGCAGAGTGTTAACAACTTCAAACAGACTTATGGGTACAAGAGTAAACTGTCATCGTATTGCCAAGAGAATGAATTTACAAAGGGAATCTTTCAGTTAGTTTAACAGTGAACAGTTCATGGAACACAGCCATGCATTGAATTACTAGACAATATAAAACCTATTCTCATGTAACCTCAACATATTTGGATTTCTTGTGTGGAAGAATGTTTAACTTAAAGAGTAAGCCTTTATTTTTAACTTAAAATTTAACTTCAACTGTACTATTAAAGGCATCCAATACATCAAGAATGGAGGGGAGGTGGAGATCACTTTCCAAGCAAAATAACCTCAAGTCACTGGTTACTATTTCCTTGGAGCAGATTCCTTAAGGATCCAACACTCACTCTGCTACTCAAGAAATTACCCACATTTTTATGCACCCAAAGGTTCATTACTGTGTTCACAACAGCCTGCCTCTGGTCCCTATCCACCAACCAACAAATCTAGTCCCACACTCTCCAAAACTTTCTGTCATCTGTTTCAATATTATCCTTGCATCTGTGCCAGTCTTCCAAGTGGTCTCCTCCCTTTATATTTTCCAACCAAACTTTTTATAAACTTCCCCTTGCTCCCACATATGCTACACACTGCCCATCTATTCCTCCAAGATGTGACCACAGTATATATAACAGGCATAATTTATTAAGTTTGTCATTATGGACTACCTCCAATCTTACATTACTTCCGCCTCTTAGATAAAAATATTCTCTTCAACACTCGTTCTTAAACACCCCCAATTTATGTTCTCTGCTTGTGTCAATATTCAAGCCCATACAAAACAAAATGTACAAATTAATATAGTTAACCTTTCTTTTTAGACAACACATCTGAACTCTTAGTAGCAAGCATTCTGCAAATTTACTTTTACCTTAATTTGAAGATTACCATCTTCTGCTAAGTGACATAATATAAAGTTTGGTAGAACTGTACCTATGATTCAGAGGAACATGCTACTCCTATCATCAAGTAAAACAGGAGGCAACAAGTTCCCCTGAAACACCATTATATTTACATTATATTTACAGCTATGACATGGCACCATACTGCAAAGGACTGTAATCATTACAGACACCAAAATGAGAACCTCCAATGCTTTTCATTTTTTTGTGAATGCAATTTGGATTTGTTACTGAGGTTGCCTAATATCTAAACTTAACCACATTTTTTAAGGATTTATTAACTATGTGTAGCTACATATTCTGATTTTTTCTTGCATTCACCTGGGGGTATGACCATATACTTAGCTTTATGTCCATTTCCACAGCAACTGACTTACTAGCATTTAATACCATCTGGTTTTAATAAAAGTTAAATATTCACACAAAAACTTAACACTATCAGCACAAACAAGGGGCTCATACATCCCATTAGGTTCTCCAATACTTGCCCTCGTCAGACCTTCCTAGTGGCATACTTTGGACCATGGTTAAAAATTCTCATTTTTTATTTCTAAAGCTAGAAAGTAACTGCAACACGGTACCTCCTTCTTTCAAGCCATTCTAAATCAATAACGCCTAAAATCCTTACCTAGGCCTTATATGACACCACTACAGTTGTAAGTACACTTTAATGAGGCTAGTTTCATGAATATACCACTTAAATGACAATTTTGTACACAACTCTCCTATATAAATCACAGCATTAAGTCCCTGAATAACTACTGTATTTCCCCTTGAACTCTAAATTTTCTCTAGCATTTGAGTCATGCTTAATATCCATCAGAAGTTCAATACGTTAATTTCGTTTCCGTATTTTTAATTTCAAGAAAAGAATGTGAACACTTTCGATAAGTAGTTGATATCAGCGATAACCTCAATACGTATTGCAGCACCTAGTTTGTAACTGTACTATAAACATTTACATATTTGTCCTGGCAGTGACCTTTATAATCGAGAACAGCAAGACCCACAGTCGCTGGGAAATGACAAAATACATTTTATCAACTGCCTATAAAGGGCTATAAAAACAAAACACACGAAAAGGCTAGTAAAAACGAAGACATCACAGCAAACCAGCACAATTCTTATGTATAATTATAAGTGTATACTACCGTAGTTCGACTAAACAATTTCCTAGTTATTACCTAACCTCACCGCACATGGTCCAAAATACTGAAACTTACTTCGATAAACCAATGCTCAGATTGCGGCTCTTTTGGAAAAACGTTCCATCTACATCCCCTCTAGCCGGACTAAGAACTACACTTCGTGCGAGGCAAGCGAAATGCCGTACAAATCGTGATGACCGCAAAATAGAAGCCATAGCATTTACCTCATACAGCCACCATTACTACTACCGATTATCGATTGTTAATGGCATCGAATGGTCACATGCTTTATGATCTGTGGTCACATGGCACCCGGCGGCTTTCATCGAGGATCAGAGTTAGCCTAGATATATGATATGTGGCCTAGATAATGTGCCTACAGCGCACTCCGAAACGAATCTCGATTGCTAAACACGGATTACACAACCGATAAAATTCGTCGGACACAATCTTGACGTACAGAAAGGCACGTATTACAAATCGTGTTATGGAAATAACCGATTTCAAACTTTCGCAGCGATTCAGCATTGATGTGTAACATACGGGAGCTTTGTTTAAACAGTGCCACATTGCGTAATGATATTTGAAGGGAGACGCCTGGTTTTATATTTTTTTTACTTACCTTTGTACATTTTTGTGAAGACTTGCCTGATGATTGCCGCACGGCTGAAACATTTTGCACGATTACATTAGGAGTTTTTACAATAAATACACATTTGTGTGTAATTCTTTCTGTTGACTGTTAGTTCTGATAACACAAATGGGATGGTTGTACCCAAGCCCTTGATTTCTCCAAACGGACAGACCTAAAGTAATATTCTGAAGTGAAAAACCTTTCTTATGATGGCATGCAGATTTGTGACATGGGAATCAATTAGCTTGTTATACCTCTTGAATACAAAACAACTGACATCTTCCTTTGGCTCAAAATTCTTGCTGATTCTCATCTGTCACTGACTTCACCTCAGACACTTCCATGATAGGTCTTGTCTCTGCTGTGACCACAGCAGATCTTGGTAAAGGTATTGTACATGATCCAGTAATCTGGTTTCTTCACAATTCTTTAAACATATTCGAGGCAGAGAACCAATCAGAATGTAGAATCATATTTGTTTAGTATACAAGATTACTACATACATCTTATTCCCTGCATATTCTAGGGCATAAATTTTCCAGACAGGACTCCAGACATAACTGGCATGATGTATACTCTACCATTCAAATATTCTTGACCCTAAGATCTCATGACACTAGCTGAATGCAGTCAACACCTAACATTTGCTGGCGATTTTTTATGCAAATCCTGAAATGTTGCACTTTGGGCTAAGGGCAGAAACTTGTACAGTAATGCATTCCAAAATAACTAGTATTTTCATTAAAATTATAAATCCCAGCCAAATGTCCTTGACAAAGCCATGATAAAAACATCAATAATACCCAAACACATTGAATCCCAGTAGCCTCAAGTTCCAACTACTACCTGGTCACACACCTTGTGGGCCTAGAACCACGTGAACACTACTGGGGATTGATCTGGGCATACTATAGACAGCTGTTACAAAAGCCAATATTTAGTAACCTAATGTTGGGTTGATAGATGAGGCAATAACAGCCTTCATTCACAACAACAATAAAGTCAGGAAAAAACATTCTGAAACTCAATGGAGGTCTCAGTGTACTGGAATATGACAGGTACCAAATGTGAACATGGGTTCTGCATCAATTACCATATTTCTACTCTTCTTCATTGACATGACCTAATTGTTGGTAGCAGGACTCTGAAATACTACAACTGATACTTAAGAAATACTAGACAATGATAACAATTGCTCATCAGGTCCAACAATGATTGTACATGAAATGTGTATTCTTCTGGTTACCATAAATGAACGAGAGAAGTCAAGGACACATTAAATATTACAGGTTGACTCTTGAACATTCTATACTTCATTTTGCAGTGACACAATGCAATGTCACCTACTTCTTCATGTATTAGAGTTATCTACAAGAATAAATGACTCAATATAAATTAACACTTCCGCACAAGGACATCGGTCAGGACAGTTGACCTCTGACCAAATAATTGACCCAGCATCATACACATAAAATAGTACAAAAACTGACGCAGCAGGTCCAGGGAATTGGGACTGTAAATCACTGAACTTCAGTGCTATGTGGCACTTCTGTCACACTTCACAACCTGCTTGAAGAATCAGGTAACACATTTCAACTACAGAGCTTATGCTGTTAAGTCGTCCTCGATTTCTGAAATCTATGTTATACTCGCATATTGTTTAAGTGACAAACACTTCAGGTTCCTACAATCAGAATCAACTAAAAATATTTTTCATTGCCTGTATTATTAACAGAATATTTTACAATATGACAAAACCATGTGGAACACTAAACAATAAATCTTTCACAGTTTTACAGCTATATTCTGAAGGGTAGTCTTCATCTGGTAGGCTGCATTTAGCCCATGGATTATATACTGTACAACAGTGTCTTAAAGGAGAGATAATATAAAATATATACAACTAACTGCATGTAATCACACCACCCTGGAAAGCAATATAAGAGCATTTTATGGACTAAATTCGTAAATGTCCAAAATTATATTTCACTCCTGTACCTCCAAGCTGCTTTAGTTGCTGCTGTTCTGTTTTAGCTGTTGGTGCTGCTGATGCAGTGGTTGTCATGATACTTCTGATGGCCATCTTTAAATATTGCACTTCAAAAAGCAAAGTAAAATTCACTACTTAATAAATAATAACCTAACACAGCCAAAGTCCATTACAGTGTTTTTCTTTACATTGTGGGTTCTGCTATGCCATGGGAATGTCCTGATCCCTGGAAACAAAATCATTTCTAGTTACTTGGCTGGATAAAGGCCTCAGCACCACTGTGATTTAAATATATTTTATCAAATTGTCATGGAACTCAGAACCAATGGCCATGACTTCTTGTATAGTATTTACGTTAGTAACCATAATGTTTATTGTATTATGAAAACCTGGTTGAATTGTGTGATCTTTAGCCATAATCCTTCCCCTGACTTCCAAATTGTATTTCATGCTGATACAGATTTCTCAAGTGTCAATTACATCGCCCTTTCTATTGGCTGACTCAAATGTCCCAATCCTGGTCCTCACTCTCCCAATATCTGTATTAATTTCTCACATGTGGCTTGCTCATCTACCCTGAATGGAAGCAACAGGTTCCTCTAAAACACTAGTAATGTTCCACTAAATTACAATCACATCCCTCTGTGAGAACCTCTTATCTTGCCCCCCCCCCGCATCACAGACATTGTGAGTTTAGTTTGTTCTCACACAAGTTCTCTTCCTCATTAATGTACTCTATCAAAAAGACAACACAGCTCTTAAAAGGTATAAGAGAAGCAAATATACTGCACAGTACCATAATTTTCTCACTATCATACATTGGTTAAATCCATCATCATAATAAGAGAGGATTCACTGGCTGAAATCAATAGCTGACAGTAGGAAATAAGCAGAATACTCTTAAAATACACTACTAAATTTAAAAAGAATATCACACCATTATCAGAATTAACACTGCAGACAACTGTATGACAGCCACAACCTACTGCTGCAGATTTAATTTCATTCCATGCACTGTGCTTGTAGTCGTTTACATATACCATCAGCATTCCAAAAAATTTTATACAATTTATAGGCATACGTTGGTATACATAAATAATTATTGTTGCTGCCACTTTCAACATTAAATTCTTCCTTACTTGGCAACATCCATAGTATTCCTGAGGCTACCTGCTCCAAGTTGTTAAATATTCTGACAATATTAAGCGCAAGAAATTTGAAGTCTTATGGCATATAAGTCCATTGGTTTTGACACGATCCTTTGGTTTATTATCAAAGACTGCTCCAATATTTTTGTTCTAAAATACGTTTAACCTTACGTGAGTCTCAACAACCGAAACTAATGCTCTGTCAAATTTATGGAGCATGCCTACCCGACTACACAGTCACAACAAAGAAAACATTAATCTTCAATGTCTTGAAACCACAAACCAATATTATTCTTCCTCTTACTGTGTTCACAGACATTAATAAGTATTTTTACTTTATAACTGTAATCACAGCAATTTCAATGATATCTGCTGGAGCTAAAGACAATTATTTGAAACTCAATACCAAACATTCTTGAGTCTGGCAGTCACAGTTTTGAAGAAAGCTACATGCCAGGTTTGGCATCCACTGTGTTACTTAATAAACTCCAAAAATAAAATAATGAAAATGACACCACCACCAGCAATAACATTCACATGAGTAAACTGGTGACATATATTAAGAATTCTGACGCAATTACTATTCCAATCATATACACATACTACACACACCTCAAGCACACTAACCCACAGACCTACATTATTGCATGTTTCTGATTACAAATTTACATTACCTAAATATTACATTAACAACATAAGATTTATAAGTCTATGGGTCTGTTAACATACAAGCAAGCCTGCCAAAACTTTTTGTTAGTATACAGCAGCAGATATATCTTACACATATTTACGCAGTCCAACAATCCTGTGCTACCTGAACAAGTTTCAGTACCTTCAGTTTACAGCATTCTGTGGCCCAGAACTAACATTACTGTGCTAAATTATTATCTGCACTTATCATCAGTCAAACAACATAATAAGTTTGGATTACCTGCGGCAGAATTGTTAAAATAAATGCTTCTATTCTCCATGTATCCCAAATTTCAGTTGTTGCATCCTGTGTTAAATTTAAGCTGATGATGCTGTCACTAAATAAAAAGAAATAGGGCACCACTGTTATACTCTCCCACTGTGTTGGCTGGATTTCTCCAAAGATTCTGATGAATGCCCGGAACTCAAGGCTGATCCTGCAACAAGTAAGTAAGTGTGAATGTATGAATAAAACAGTGCACACAGAAAACAAAATACTAAGTTGTTTTATGAAGTCACAGTTATTACACAGAATCACTGAAATCATGACAATAATTACACTGGTCAACACACAAAATGTATCCGTAACCAAAATAGTTGATTCCTCTTCAATTCAACGTGCTGAAACCAAATATGGCCTTAGAATTCAATTCTTGGCTCTAGTTTTCATGATACATGAA
>Ga0123357_10002749_pt1 | contig 19826 bp, 15 predicted proteins | sample TergutEmb28metaG_FD_89873 | JGI IMG/M metagenome (GOLD analysis project Ga0123357, IMG submission 89873) | Embiratermes neotenicus P4 segment gut microbial communities from Petit-Saut dam, French Guiana - Emb289 P4 | ecosystem: Host-associated > Arthropoda: Insects > Digestive system > Gut ...
AAATATGTACACAACGTTTTTACTATTCTTCTTCCAAATTTTCAAAGTTTATTCAAGGTAAGTCTCCTCTTCTTCAGTAGCTGGCCTCTTGTCTCTTTGCTAATGGAGAAGTCAAAAATCTGTCCAAAGTTGAATGAACTTCTCCTAAGCTCCTGGAATGGCCTGAACGTTCATGTTTGCTGCTTTATGTTAGCGCGCGAATTCACTAAAACATTCGTTAGCCGAGTCCGAAAAACAGCGGAAAAAATCTTCGTTAGCCAAAAAATTCGTTAGCAGGGTCACTCGTTAGCTGAGGTATCACTGTACATGGCATGAGACTAGCAGGAATTATAAATAATTATACAATTAATGATCAATGATCTACAGTTTTCATTAGTGCAGACTCTTGCTACCTTTAATCTGTCTGGACACACTCATAGTGGTTTTTACCATTGAAATTTTTTTAACTCTTAACATGCATGAGTGCAAGCGCAGGCACGTATGCACGCGTGCGCACACACACATACAAATGTATATAAAAATGTGTTTTATACATAATTAGTAGCTAACTTTCAGACAACTATCCATAAAATTTACTAGATCAAGCTCAAATGGTTCATTTATTATCTACAACAAATGGAAACCTGGAACAAATTTCATATGGTTGCATCACTGCATCAAACATTCTACAGAAAAATTATTTCTTATGATATGACAAACAAAATATTATTAATATATATATATATATGAGATGTGCATCTGTTGGTCTGGATAATAAACTATCTCAAAAAAGTTTCAGTCTGAAATACCTACAAGTACACAAAAATTTAAACACCCAACATCAAGTGGTATAGCATGTTCAAAACGTGATGGCACACGCGCAGAAACCAGATTTAGTCTTACAGCAAAATGGACGAGTCCATTTAAATCGGCGGGGGTGTCAGTTCAGTCGACTGCTGGCAGCCGAGGAGTGCGGATCAGCGGACAGCAATTGTATAGACCGTGTTCCGACATACTGTGCAAGACTACTGGCTACCCACTCCATTCGCATCTTTCCCCTTCCCTTCCCCTCCCGTGCGTCACAGTGTGCCATCAGGTTCTGAATGCGCTACACCACCATCATCATCAAACTGCTGGTGTCATAGATGGTGGAAAATCATGAATTGCAACGATGTGGTGGCTAATACATGACACAGTGTTAACATAAAACTTTATAAAAATCCATCATCTGGTTTGAGGAATACAAGGCACAAATGATGCCATTAACCTCATATTTTCCTTTTATAATAAGTCAGCTACAAAAACATACAGTAAGGATGTCTTCTAATTTTCCTCAGTTTTTACCTTTATGTGTTATCAATAGGACTGACTTGTGAGCAGAATTTACATTCAGCCACTGGCTGTCCTACATACATGATGCTAGCACCACTACCACACCCATTCAGTGCATTTCATGTGTTTTTTCAACAAATATACTTACCAGATTTTTTGAAACTTGCAGCACATTCTCTGTTTTATCCTTCACAAAATACTGTGTATTTTTAGTTCATAAAATATTCACATTGTACACAAAAGATGTGCTAAAATTTAAATGTCCAGCCATGCACTAAATGGTTAAAGAGTGTGAGTATTGCCACACAAGTGTAATTCACTGACCTTTATAGGGAATCTTTTTCTTTTAGCAAGTTCAATAAAGCTCCAAAAAAAGGTCACATGCCACTTACACTATAAAACAGGCTTGTTATTAAATTTCAGGCCAACTTACAACTCTGGGAGGCTGTCGACATCCTCTAGGTTCCACGTCAAGCGATTTGTTGTATAGATAGTTACTAATGTCAGCATCTGTCTGATCTTCAAATGGATTCAGGTTTTCTAGGAAATGCTGAAACATTACAGCACTATGATATAAAGGATATCTGTGAAGAAGCTGTTGAAGCAAGTATTGTATGTTACTGTGCCACAGGACCCAAAAATAATGGTCCCCTTTTAAGTTGGCGTTCAATACTACAGTAACCTGGAATGTAACATACAGGAATACAAGAGCCTGACCACATCACAATATTAGACACAATTTTCAAACATCAGTGACACAACAGAGTAAGCAAATTTAATATAAATCACTTTACAAAATACACACTAAGCAACTTGGGAGGGAAGGGAGTTGGGGGGGGGGGGAATTAAGTGACTTAACTGAATTTTGAAACACATTTTTCACAAATGTATTTAGTATTCCCTACATGTTTTGGCCTTCTCAGCCATCACCATGGATACAATGTAAGGCCACAGAACTCAGTAAATATGGACACAGAAAAGATGAATGCCTGCATTCACTATCTACTAGAACCCATTTGTGAACAATTATTCATTTCTATCAGATTTTTATGAATTTTAACCGAACAATACATACCTTACATGTGAAGGTGCTTTTTATCATTAACTGCTGTTACTATTTTAATATTTTTGGCTGCATTAGGAATATTACATTTATTTGCTTTACTTACTGTTTTTTTTATTGCAATCAAAATATGTAAGCCTTGAGGACCCTACAGTACTAAAAAATGGTATACCTGAAGATGGCCATGAAGGCTGAAACATGTGGGAGTTATTAAATACATTGGTGATACATGAATAAGTACCTCACTAGTTGTGCCATTAGATAACCTAGCTAAAATGTGCAGGTTCAACTATTTCATCAACCCAATTATAACCACCAAACAATGACTGTCATCATTTCAGCAGTCACACTGCCACTATAATCAACTACCTGGGAGCAGAAACCAAAGTTTCATCATTGCTCATACCAACATCTGTCAGTGCGGACCATCCTGAGACAGTTCACCACCATCATAACTTCTCTCTATCAGGTCTACCTTCATATTTCATTATATCACCTTCTTGGACTCCCATATAGACGTGTTCTGGGCAATTTCCTCATGAAAATTCTATATGCATTGGCTATATAGCCCAACATAATCAGCATTTCACTACCCTAAGAATGCTGTTACAATATGGGTACTAGGAAATAGTCTGCCATCACTGATGTAGAACAGTTTCTCAACTGGTGGGACAGGAAAATTGGTTGCAAAGGACACATAAGCTTGAAAATAAAAATGTCCATCTATAATCAATATGATGATAAAAACGGATGTAACTGTAAAAAATACACTGCACAAAAAGTATTTTTTTTTTGTGGTGGTGGTGTCGGGGGGGGGGTACCTTCGAATGACCAGTGGGACACAGATTCAAAAGGCTGAGTATCACTGATTTATAGGATTCAGGATTTGCCACTTACCCGTATTTGTGGATGAACACTAAGACAATACGGCTGGTTCTGGTACTGCTGAATCTCTCCTGTGATCTCTGCTACCATGCGCCGCTTACTGAAGTTGATAAGTTCAGGAGAACTGGGAAGGTAGTCTGGGTTGCCCTCCTCAGTGTGAAGGATATTGGTCAGGTACATGCCTAAGAGAAGGGTGGAAAATCAGGGTGAAATTGCATAAAATTGTACCATCACAGTACATGCATACTGTGTCCATCATAACTACACTAGAAGAATTAAAAAAAAGAGATACTCACCAAAGAAAGGAACGCACGGAGGGTTAATGGAACGAAGTTTCTCTTGATATTTACGGAAATGATCATTGTTCAATTCCCTTGCTTCTTCTAGTGCCTTTTCCAGTCTTTCGGGCAATTTCTGAATCAAGATTACATTTTATTTATACTTCATAAGTAAGTTAAACCTGAATCTTCAAGAAAAATGACAAATCCAGGTACAGTGACTTTTACAGAGGCAGAAGCTTGCAAATGTGCTGCATTTGTCTGAAATACTGTTTTGCTGTGACACACATGAAATTTCAAAGAAGAATTTCTGGGCCTAGAACTGATCTATACCAAGACTACTAGCCTTGCCCAGACTACTTCAGAGTAAGAATGTTTGTCCCAAATTGTAGTTAATACATTATATCTACAAAATTTTCCAAGTATAAAGATGCCCATTTGTTGTCTTGGTATTTAAGTGGTGTGTTGCTTTGCTTGCACCATTCATTTATATTCTGCAGAGATGTCATTTTCTTGTATATATTCATGTTGATAAATTTTAGGTTTTGTTGACCATGCATCTCAGTATACACGTGTAAAGAAAAACCAACTTGATGCGCAACTTATTCTTAGTATATTTCGTCAACCTCTACATGTTTTGGGCGTATCTAGGCCCATCATCAGGAGGTACAACCACATGTATACAACAGTTGGTATTTATTATTCTTTTTAGATGACAGTCTGTTGTCCTGGTTGGATTGGAACAACACAAACAGGAAAACAGTCATCTAAAAAGAATACTAAGTACCAACTGTTGTATACATACGGTTTTACCTCCTGATGATGGGTCTAGATATGCCAAAAATATGTAGAGGTTGATGAAATATACTAAGAATAAGTTGTGCATCAAGTTCGTTTTTCTTTACATGATTCACGTTGATGTTAATTTGCACTTATTTCCCAAAGCTTACATTTTAGAATCTGACACACATATTACTGCCATGTCCTCTTCAATAGTGGAAATATAACAACTATATTACCAAGAATTGATTTTAAGTTCAATGTTGCACGGAATGAATGTCACCTTGCCTCAAGAGTTGGACTCAGTACTCTACCACAAAAGGTCAATGAAGCTTAAATCAACTGTACAGGTTACACAGTCAAATCACAGGATGATAATGAATAACAAAAATCAGGATGTGGAAGAAATAAGCCAGAATTTATTTTATATTACTATATTAGAAACTTAAAGAGCCACGAACAACACTTGAAACAGGTGGTCACTGGACTCAGATCTAAACCCAGGCTTCTCAAACATGAACCCTTCCGTGCTGAACACTGACTACAGTCGAAATGCAGGTGTGGTCAGTAGGCCAAAATTGTCTACCATCATTGCCAAGAACATGCACAGTAATGGAGGCCATTTAAATTCTCATCTCTCTCAGACTACGCTCTGGCATTTAATGTCAGTGCAAAAGGGTTAAGAACAAGCATCTTGCACTCTGAAATAATGTTTATTTCTTAAGACATGGAAGTAAAGCTCCATAATTTAACCACAACATTATTTGGAACAGAATAACCAGCTTCTCAATTCACCCACTTTTAACCTCACAGTAAAAGAATGCTGCACCCTCTGCATAGGAGAGTGGCTGTAAGAGTTAGTTAACTGAACACGGTGTTGGCAAGAACTTAAACTGTTAATAGCATACCTGAGAAGTATGTCTCAGTCGGAAGACAGAGGCTGAACCCATAGCAGAAACAACAGCCAAGACACCATTGAAGTTATTTAAATCTTGCAGCACCATCATAATTTCTATGATCCGAGACATTATTGCCACTCGCTCTTCCAAATTTCCTGTTTCAACTATATTTTTTTCTAACCATCGGGTGAACTGTGAACAAATATTTGTAAATTTACTGAATTATGCTACATTGTTATAGTCGTGGTTATTGCTACCCATGTCATTCATGTGATATCTTGCTTCAAAAAAACTGCTCTCTGCATCTGAATTTATTTGGTATCTGGGATCAGTGAAAGATACATCCCTCACCCTCTTAAGAGTTGAACCTGTGTAGTTTCTCAATGTTAGAAATTATATGTCACTGTGTTAATACCAACAGATGCCTTTTAAACATAAAATTTCACACAGAAATTGTTAAAATACATACTCTGCCATATGAAATAAAATGAAACTCACATTGGTTGTATGTTTAATCATCCGAAGTAAGTTGGGGGAAGTTTGTTCTTTGTTCTTCTTGGTCCATACACTTCCAACCAACTCTGAAGGTTTCACAGCCCTATATAATTCAAATTCCAACAGTGTTAACTGTCGGGCAATTTCAATCGGATGCAGCTGTGAACGTAAGACATCTAAATAAGCACACTCAGCACAACAGAAATCAAACACATAAAATTTTCAGTCCAAATATGCAAATGTACTGCTGGCATCGTTAAGTCAACTATTTGTAATTTCCTTCTTTTTGTTTGTATGTGCTATACGTGTCTTACAAATTTTCAAACCACATATCCATTAAGCATACATCATTATCACTGCTTAATCTGAAGGAGATAATTGATTATCCTAACCCTTTAAAGTCTACTGGTAATTTGATGCACCAACAGGTTTAACATTCAAAATCTGTACATTCTGCCCACACTTTGTGTGGTTTGTATTTATCTCAGAACAAAGAGTGACTTTTGCCCTATATAATACAAGGTGAATTGTTTTTATAACCAAAATGAAAAGTGTTTACTTTGCAGTACAACCCAGGTCTTTAAATAAAACAATTTACAGTTCGTCTTGAAGGGTTAACCACTTTTCTGGGCAATGAGACATGCAAAACAACTCAGAAGTTTAAAATTATTCTCATTCATCAAACATTACATCCACATTTGCACAAACATACTGTGAGAATTGTCCATTCCTCTTCAGGACATGTTATATGCCACTCAATTGGTGGTGGAGAACGGCCAAAGTTAAATGTTATCTCCCGTTGCAGCTCAGAGGGATCAGACTGAAATCAAAGAAATATAGCATATAAAATACCAGCTATCTACTGTAAAGTGTACATGCATGTTTTATCTTTTGTCAATACAAATATTTATATTTCATAACACTTTAATTCTCCAAGTAAGCAATATATAAGGTCCGTATTTGCAATATCTTCCTTACTTCAAAATGCAACACATTTCCAATGAACTCAGAAATCACATACTGCCTTTTGAACTGTCCAACCATTGGAATACCTGCATGCTGACTCCACCTTACCAGCTTCCAGAACATGTGTATACAGTGGCCATGAGTGAGTTCCTAGTTCTTTTAAGTTTGGTTAGGTCAGTATAGTCCAGCTGACCAATCCTATACAATACCCTTGGTTTCTATGAAAGAAAGTAACACAATCACTGATTCTCAAGTTTACTGTATTTTCAACAGCAGATAGCAGCAGTCCAGTACATGGAACTAATGCCAATCAGAGATATAAACAGTGCAGAGTTGGACACCTAATCATCAGTTTTGGTGCTACCAAACCCACCCTGAAGATGGGGATGGAGTTTGTTCCCAAAACATCAGAAAACCTTCACATCTTGATGTGGCCAACTGCCCAAAAAAATTTAATTGTAATGCTTACTTCTTTTCCACAGTTACCAAGTTTGCATGGTTGCAACAGAGTTTGGTTAATTAATGTTTATGAAAAATGTACAAATAAAAGAGCAAAGAGCAATGTCAACCAGCTAAATGTCATGGGATATGTTATAATTGACTACTGATTATTACTAATATTAACTTTTGTCTTCAATCTCACAAAATGTTGAACATCAGTTTCTTTACCACAATTATAGTCAATTAATATTTAAATAAAGTTCCTGCTTGAAAAAGAAGCTGGATGCATCCCACAGCTGGTGTCAATACATTTTAATGGCACACTTATGCTACACATACTCTGTGACTGCCCCCAGCTTGGTTCCAAACTGGCAGCAGTGACTGCAAAGTGATTATGTCTGCTTCAGTACATACACAGTTCAAGATTATAGTGTACACTCTACAAATTTCATTGCTGTGTACAAACTACTTTGAATAAATCTTAAACACTCACACCCATGCGTGCGCACACTCTCTCTGGTATTTTTCCTATTGCGGAAAAACGTGACTTTCTTTCAATGCATGAATATTGTGTGTTCTTTAGCCCAGAGTTAAACCAGCTACATGAATGAGATCTCTGCTGAAAGCATTTCTTTCAGGGTCTTTTCCATGTAAAGGAAGGTCACTTATGTGTAAAAACTACTAACTCACTCTCATAAAACTCACCTTCCTCTGTACTATTTTGAGAACAGAGTCAACCCACTTCCTCATAGACTTGCCATTGACTGTGTCAAGAAAAGTATGAAGTTTTGCAAGCAATGATGGGTCTCGCTCAAAGTCGTAAAAATGATGATCCACCCAATGCCTCAACACATTCAGCACTCTGAACTGTACGGGCTGGCAGTATACTTTCCTATACCTCTTCCAGTCTTCTCTCTGAGAATTCTTGACCGTCTTCTCTGACTCCAAAGAGTCCTTGTTGTCGTCATAGACCAATGATGGATCAGGAATGTTAAATCTCTCCACCAAGAGGTCCAGAAGTTCCTACGCAGTGAACACATCAAATTCCCTAAGCAATTTACCATAAATTCAATATTAATGCTTATAAATTGTTTGACTTTTGCAAATTATCATATTTACTGGTGTACCATCTGCCCCCACACATAAAGCACACACCCTAATACTCTTCAGTAGAAATTGGGATAAAGAGAAGTGGCAATTCAAATTGTAAAAATTTACTGTACACATTTCTTGCAGAATAATGCTGATGCCACACAAAGAAATCTCATGGACTGACCCCCTACACAAGTCTCTCAAACTCATACAGATCCCCTTGCAGCACATATCCATATACTGCACTCCAGTCCTTTAGTCATTTGTAGTGTGACTGCTGGTTAGTGTTAACCATGTGACAATTTTCAATAGTGACAAGTGTTCAGGGCTGGATGTTACATGCCAGATAGGGCTGGAGAGAATTATAACAGTAACTGGAAAGTGGGAAGCCATGAACAACACCCCAACCACTAACGGAAGGGACCTTCCCTGGCCTCAGCATAGCTACATTTAATACAGCAGTAACGAAAATAAGGAAATACTAAACAAAGCTACCCTAATATTAGAACCCTGCAAGATTATGACAATGGTGTCTCATGATTGGAATAGTCTGAAGTCATAAACCTTGTCCTTTGTCTCAAGTGAAAATAATAATTAGAATATTTCTTATAGATCTCTGGCATACACAACTGTAATCAACAGAAAGTAGAAAAAGGCCACATATGGACAAATACAGGAAAATTATGTCAGCTGTATGTTCACATCACTTTTGGTTTTAAACTTAATGTAACATTATAAATCATGTTACTAAGTAACAAGGCAGTGCATAGAAATACAAAGAATGAAGATATTAGTAAAGAAATGAAAATATAATCAGTACATTAAAAGACAACAAAACAGTTTCTGGTTTCAGTCGAACACAACATTATGTTATTTTATTGTATCTTGATGACGGCATGTCACTTGACTACCATCAGGCCATCTTTACAAAACTTAGAATAAGGTACATGCAGCGCAAATAATATTCATGTAATATGGGATCCTATAAGACTTACAATTGTATTAAAATATATGAAGACAGTATAAGATGAACGGCTTTTTAGCCTGTGATGTATTAAAGTTTTTTATAACAATTAGTAAACTGTTGGAAGCTGAAAAGAAATTAAAATTAATATATATTATTCACTTAAAAGCTTTTCTGTTAAGTTGGATTATGTTATATGATTAAAATATAGGTATACATTTTCTTCAGTTACAAGTCATTGCACATGATGTGAAGAAGCCACGGTTCGTCAGTTTTTTTCTCTTTCATATATGCTGAGTTCTAGATTGGTAAATGTATATATTTCTTTATCGCTGCTCTGTGTTTACTTTGTTTCGATGGATGTCTTATTTACTCAGTGTGAACTGTAGTTTTTATGTAGCAAGACGGGTCACAAGTTGCAATGCAAGACGCACACACCACACACGTACACACAGAGCCTTCCAATACACCAAAAAAGTAATGGTTACTGCCTTGGTACATAAAAACTACCGTTCACACTGATGTAAATAAGACATCCTTCGACACAAATAAAACAAACATATAGCAGAGATAAAGAAATATCTATTTTTACCGTATGTAACTCTGCATATATGAAAAAAAAAAAAAATTAATGAACCCTGGCTTCACATCATGTGCAACCTCAAGTAAATATATACATATATTTTAGTCACATAACATAATACAACTTAATAGAAAAGCTTTTAAATAAACAAAACATATTACTTTTAATTTAATTTCAGCTTCCAACAATTTAACTGTTGTTATAAAAAAACTTCAATACATCACAGGCCAGAAAACTGTTCATCTTATACTGTTTTAATATAATGTAATACAACTGTCTTATGGGATCCCATATTACATGAACGTTATTTGCACTGCAGTTACCTTATTCTAAATTTTCTAAAGATGGCCTGATGATGGTCAAGTGACCGAAAGATGCCGTCATCAAGATACAATAAAATAACATAATGTTGTGTTTGACTGAAACCAGAAACCACTTTGTTGTCTTTTAATTTATTAAACACAATGGGATGTCCTCTAAAAAGAAAAATTGATACAGCTCACTGTAAGTTACAAGAGACAAAGATATTTTTTCCAGGTTGTTTATGGCAGGTGTTGCTCAAATCATGGTTTTCTTGGTTCTTACACTGTATAATATGAAGGGACTGTTCTGACATTTTGGAGGAGCAGACACCTGAACCTAATTCAGTCGCCCTGAAGACAGAGGTAGCACATTCTCCCAAAACATCACAACAAATGCATTACATTACACAATATAAAGACAGACAATATACATATAATGTAACATTATGGTGCACTCATGTAACCACGACTGCCATGAGAACACAACAATATATTCCCTTTGTTCTGTTCCTGACATACATGTGGCTGTCAACAATGTAACAGTGTATGGTGCTGCCACAGAAATCCAACAGTAGGTTCCCTTTGCACTATTGTCAAGCTACAAAATATTTCTTATTGCTGTTAACAACACAAACATATTTAGGTTTTCATGTAGGGTGCCCAATATTTTTGTCCAATTTTAACAAAATCTGGAGTTTCTTGGTAGATTTTCATAAATTTGCCAATATCAAATTTTATAAAAATCCATCCAGCAGGAGCCACGGATACATGGAGACAGACGGACAGGGATGACGAAGGTAATAAGCACTTTTTGCAACCTACATGCCTAAAAACCCAGCAGACCATCATTTGTAGAAATACAGACACTTCACTTGGGTAGAATGACAAGTAGAGGAAACCGAGATCAAGGAAAAGAAAATATGAGAGTACATGCAGTGTGAAGAAGCTTCAGAGCCTGTATCACAAAGTGAAGAATATAATGTAATGCACATGCTTACCTGGGGTGAGCAGAAGCTACGGTATGTGGTAAGGAATGTTCTTACAAACATAGGATCAGAATAAATGTGATACGTTAATCTCTCCACTAACTTGTAGAGTGTTGCACCCTGTTATAAAATACAAGAAAGTTATCAGGCATTAGAGATCAAAATATTTCACATACGGTTTGTTACAGCTAAGAAGCAACTGAATATGAATCTGTACGAACTGCATTCACAAGACAGTGCAGTTGTCTGCCAATCTAACATTCTCATAAATTATGAAGACAAACTGGTTTGTACAATTTACTTGTATTAACAAAATTACACAGCATAATGTGTTATCTCTCCCACAACATTCTGAGTATGATGAATGAAGAGACAACAACACACTAAATTAATAAGAAGCATAGCCCTTCCTAAGAAACTCTCCATTTGGCAAGAAATTCTGTGTTTTACAGATCCTTAAGGATCACTATTGCATTCGGTAGATGCTGCTACTGGACCCTACTGTTAGCCCAGTGAAGTATCCAACCTACTCCCTCACACCTTATTGAAGTAAGGTCTTTTTAAGTACCAGACTGCCATTTATGCCTAGTCCTCAACAGTGACTTCTTCTCTTCAGGCTTACCAACTAAAACTCTGCACACACTTCTCATATCTCCCACACATTTTACAAGTCCCACTTGTCTCATTATCCTTGATATGCTCATCCTAGTTATTGGGAGTAGCTAGTAGCGGGTTTGTGCAAAGTACACCATCTTGATTCACACACACACACACACACACTTTATTAGCAAAGATATGCTACTACCTGTAGCTGTAGCATTTACATAGTATTAAGAAGAAAGACGTTCCTCCACACTAGTAAAGCATAATGGCAACTTGTTCTCAAACACCTTCAACCTATATACTTCCCCCACTGCAGCAGCCCTACCATTTCCACAGTAGAAGTCATATACAAAATGAAAGTTGGTAGTGTCATCTATCTGTAAATGTTAGATACATTACAAATAAAAACAAAACCTAACAAATCCAACTGAGCCTCACAGCAGACTGAGAAATAAACAGTTACAGTAGTGGCAGATCACAAACCTAGCACTCAACTAAATAATCGTATCATACTGATCTATGGCGAATATAACACTTGTGCTCCCCATGACCTCTAGAACATATTCTAGCCAACTCAGCGTGCAGCACTCCCTGTATAAAAGTGTATTTGGTTACATAACTGGAATCTTTCTAACCCTATATGACTTCAATAAGTGTAGTTTAAAAATAAATTTCACTTGCATTTCTTGCTGTAGTAACCCAACAGGTGGTTAATTAAAGTATATCTGCATATGCACTATCTGCACACAGGTTTGAAGGCAGGACAATTAAATCTTACTCACAGCTTATGAATTGGTAACACACACCAAGTGTCTACAGTTTTCCTTTTACTTTAGTAAATGTAGGCCTGTATGTTGGAGATAAGATATTACAAAGAAATCTGCAGCATCTCACCTTTATTAGTGGCACTCCTGCATTTTCACGCTCTTCCAACACGATATTTGACTTTGAGTCTGCCTCTGCAAATCTGTATATTGAAGGTGAAGGTAAGCGTAAGGGGTGCTTCTTTTCTTCATCCAATAGGATACTGTCCAGAGTGCGTTCCAACATACTATATGAAAACAGATGGGTATAAAGAAAAAAATTCATACTGGCAAGTAACAAAGAAGACCCTAATGCAGGGATACCAACGTTTATTTCTTGGTTTATTTAACATACTTTCTGAACTGTTATGTAGCATTACACTAAAATATTAAAAGACTCTAGAAAGGATCCAAAGACAGGCTCTTTAAAATGGAACTGGCATTAGATATGTCCACACAAAAGTTGCAGTTAGTAAAAAAGTCAGATCAGGAGCTATTGTTAGATGAAGTTTGGAGAAAAGGGCTTCAATTCCAAATCCTTAACTCAGGGAAAAGTAAAGTACAGTTACCTGTGAGGCTTGTGCGTGAATGTGTACAGTGCTACTTCAGAAAATTATACACCAGAGGAGGAAACACAAGACACTAGCTGCTGTGTTTAGTAACGCTCTCCTCATTTCTGCTATCACACACATCATGATAATTATTAAAGTCATGTCAAAATTTCTGAAAATCTTACTGCTAGAACAGTAAGAGCAAGAGAAACTGAAAGAGTATACAGAGGCCTTCGACACCCTACACAATGCTGTTGTGAACTGTGATATCCATATGATTCACAGAAGTCAAAACACACACCTCTTTGTATTGAGCATGATGAGATCAGCCATCCAGTTATTTTTGTCTTCAGGAGACTTTGCTACAAGTATAACATTAGGCTGATCACGTGGAGCAATCTCAAAAGCATTTTTCAGTTCTAGAAAAGGAACAACCATGTCAGTACAGTTCTAAAAATAAATCACATAACATTTTTACATAAAGTTCAAATTTTAACAACTGAATGTTGTTATTTCTCAGAATCAAAAGTTTGCTCAAAGTGTGATAAAAGCTCAAAAAATATATATGGTACTTCACAGATTGGCACTTTATTATATATAGTACAAAGCTACATACCTTCTGTATCTTCACGGTCGATAATTTCCACTTTACGAATAAAGTATCTCTCTTTAAGACGATACTCTCCACCAATTGGTCCCGTAACAGAAACAGATGCTCTTTTGTTGTTTGGCTTGCACAGTATCATGAGTCCATCAAAAAGAAATACACGCCGTTCTGTGAGCCGTCGCCCACCGCCCACCTTTCCCAGTACATCCTCTGCAACAGCACATATCCATTCATAGTATACCCACTTCAGCAACATTTATACAGTATAATTTTCAGAGTTAAATATACAATTTTATGTATCAGGAGATCTGAAAAGGATTTCTCATAGAACACAATCTTAAAATGCAAGGGTTATAAACCATGCTGCTATTACAAACCAAATGAGTATATTTTACTTTCGAACAGGTTACTTAATCACCACTGGTGAAACAAAACATGATATGACATGATTTTTGAGGACAGCACATTTTATGACAGCAATGAAAGTAAATATGTACAATAAAACCCCAATTTTAAGTTCCTGCATTTTGCTTTTTCCATAGTTTTCACACCACTGTTAAGTGGTTCTCTTAAAAGTAAAATTGGTGTTTTACTGTATTATTACTAAGCGGAGACTTGGGTGACTCATTTTAACCTTCATGCACTGAGCGTTCCATATATGATATGCTGATTTAAACCACATGAGCACTGAATGCTCCATATATGATACACTGCAAGCATTTAAATGCGTCGGACACTCACGTAGAGTAATAAAAATACCGCCCCACTTGTTACCTCCGAATTAGATTATGGTTGGTGGCCAGATTCATGCTTTGGCCACTTTACCCAATTAAGAACGCATGCACCTCATGAATAGGAGTTTCGCAGCCTGCCTGTGCGCTCTGAAAACTTGCATGTTTCTAGTTGTGCTATGCAACAGTGCACCTTTCATTCCCTTCACAAGACACATCAACAGTGCAACACAGTTTGTAATAACAACAGACAACATTTCTGGGAATGAAGTCTCATTCACTCTGCCAAGTGTTGCAGTGAAAGGAACATCTAGGGATGGCATGTTTTGTAGCAGAGTTTTCTTGCTGTGTACCCCGCTGATGAAATATAAGCATGCAATATCGCTGACCGACATACGGCACTCTGGTCCTTATCCTAGCCACAACACAGACTCTGCATTTATGCCATAGACATTGGCAGTATATATTACTACTACAAGGGACTAAGCACCAACTGTCTTTACTTGATAAAATGCCAATGGTACACAGATTCTTTCATGCCTGTCTTACATTTCAGTTCAGATTGTGCACTGTGGCAGAAGGAAGGTTTTAAAAAAAGACGACAAATACTGAATATCTTACCTGCCACACTGGTGAACTGATATCCATTTACTTACCTCGAATAAATTCATTACAGCACTGGCCTATGTCTTTACCCTCCCAACCATCTATTAACTTCTGAAGTTCATTTGCCTTCTCAAGGGCCATCTGTCTCCTTGCTCGACCATGCATCCGAACTCCAGCCTCTCTAAAATGAAAGAATAACATTACATTTAATTAGGGCAATACAAAAAGAAAAATAGCAAAATTCAAACAATTTTTCTTATCATCACAGATACTTACTTTTTAGGGAAGTTGCCTACAGTCTTATTAAGTTTCACCTGCAATGGACGAAGCAGGCCTTCTACTTGCTCTAAACTTTCACCATCTTCATCACCAGGCTTTAGCCGATGGAGGAACTGTAAGTATCAAATACAAAATTAATTCTACTTCAATATGTTGTGAAAATGCTGCTAGGGACAGAAAGCAGTACATCATACATAGAGACAGGAATGTCTCAAAACTCAACACCCTATTACATATTACTTCACCATGTATATAAGCGGTCCATTCCACACTCCATATTTCACTCTCATTTCAGGAATCAATTATTATCACTTTTAAATTACCAAAAATGTTCATGAGCAACAATTTACCATTGGAAATTATCATCCAGGTTGTAACCCCCATTGTTAACATGAGACAATGGCAAAGGTTTCTTAAGCATACATATTTTGTGTTATACAACATTTTTCACAAGCACTGTCATGTAAATTGGAGCATACCTACATGCTTACCACCTAAACATAATGGCCAATCAATCAAAAAGTTCCATCCTCCAGGTGAACTTACCTTGATATATTCAAAGTACAGATAGCAGTGCCAGACAGGCCCAAGAAGCAATTTAGGCAAGTAATATTTCACGGCCTCCCGAAATCCATGACCTGCTGACTGCAGTGCATCAGACACCTCAGGTCGTCTAATCAATCGTGTGAGAGCATCTCGACTTTGTTGTTGAGTTATGTCCTTGGCATAACGGTCATATACATCAAATTCATAAGCCTACAACAAATTTCAAGTGTCTGAAATTATTACCTACACTCATGCTTTCATACATACCTATCAACACAGCATCCTACAACACACTTTTTAAACTAGATGCTACATCATTACATTATTAACCCTTTCAACAAACATGTTCATACATATTACATACAAACACTCATTTCTTACCTCACAAGAAAGGCGGTCCATTTCCATTACAAAGACCCATCAGTTTACAACGTACAGGGAAATATTTGGTATTTATGCTTTTTGGGCAGAAGTAGACCTTTGCACCAAAGTATTCCGCACAGAAGCTTCCAGTTTTTCCTGTTAAGTTCCTCAGATGCTTCTCCTCTAATAGCCATCACACAATATAAACTACAGCCACAAAAGTGGCTCAACAGCTCTTTATTTTAATTATGTTTCTGCTTTTATGCTCATAATGTATTCCCCCATTTCTCTTCAATTGCTTACCTGAATATTTCCAAGTTCTGGGATTCAGTGCAACAATTACTTATGGACGAAAAAGAACAATAAACTTTAATTTGAAATTAAGACCAAAATCATCCCCAAGTCATATATACATATACAGAAAAGTTAAATACAACTGCATCTAAATCAGTCCCCCCCCCCTCTTCCCACTGCCACTGCATCTATTTCAAGGATTAAAGGTATACCTGGATGCTACTGTCACCATTTACCAGAACAGTGCATCAACATAAGCAGACAATGTCCCTGCACCTCAAAAAATTCTTGGATATGAGACAGTACTTTACCTCAGCTAACTCTTCAAAACAGCTGCCTATCGCTGGGACCTGTTTCTCCTCACACATCTCCAGCATATCTTCCAATGAACCAAGCAGTGTCACTGTGAGTTCATATATGTCCATGATATTGCTAAACATGGCATCCAGTTCCTATGAATATTCATACAAAATTTGTTATGCCACAAACAATAAAATTATGTTCATTATTCTTTCTGCACACATAAGGCCCAGGATTGAATCAAACAGTAGACTTCCACAAACACAGTAACTGACCTACCTGGTCAATGTGAATTTCTTGACCAGTTCAGCAACTACAGACTTTAAAGAAAGACCCTACACCATGGGGTTATTACAAGTATGATCTTAATGGATCCAGATACAACTCGTATTTGCCACCACACCAATATGTACAAGTAATGGCACTAAAATGAAGCATTATTTGTAAAACTTTAAAGAAGCTAAAGAGCAACTACACTAACCTACAGCTCTACAAAATGTATTTTCAGACATCTGTACCAGAACACTTAGCACAAAAACAGTTAAATGATTTCCTGAGCAGCATAAGTAAACAGAATACATGTATAACCTTTGTACAATTCGCAGTTCATTATTTCTTCTTTGTAATGGCACAAACCTCACAGAAATCTTTGTTAATTTATTCACATTGCACAACAAAACCTAAGTTGGCATTTGCTATCTACTAGGGCAAGTGGAATACCAGCAGCAGAATAAAGTGCACTTAAATGACACCGTACAAGATTAAAATTCAGTCAGTCTGTGCCAATTAAATTACCTTTGATTCTCCTGCCACTAGCTTTGCAATTTCTTCCCTAAAAACTTTGATGATCATGTGCAAATCACGTAGATATTGCTTCTCATCATGGATAAGGTCCTTAACAACCTCGTCATAGGTGAGAGAGGTTCTAGGTGTGACGTGGTCGGAGTCGTCCATCACACCATTTCCTGACAGACCCCCACCTCCACTTGCATCCTCGTCTTGATAAAACATGTCCATGAGGACCTATTCACATGATTAATGCATTAAACATTTTATAAAACATATTCATCATGACAGCCAAATATATTCCACAAAAAACCATAAGTAGATCCCATAATAATATTTCACCATAATCACATAAGAAAACCTAAAATATATCACAGGAAAATCATAGACACACAATTTGAATAACTTTATTAACATTTCACACACTATTATTTCAGTTGTCATTAAACAAATATCAGCAACACAACAAGTACCAAATTCTATGTCACGGGAAAACATTTTTATACGTTACACTTCTCAGCATGAACTGCTCAGATTAACTATCAGTCTTAGTACATATCTGATTATGATGACATAGCAATTAATTTAAAAATTGAAAAGTAAAATTTTATACAATAATAGGATGTGGTATATTCACCTTGTCTGCACACATGGCAACACGAATATCTTGGCACGTAATGTCCACATGGCGGATATTTTTCACGTAATTTCCTGCCAGCTATAAGAGAAAAGAAAATTCTCACACCAATAAAATGGCCCCCAGATCTGAATATGACAAAAGTTATTGTTTTCATCCCTGTATGTCACTTCCACAACTTTGGTACAGTGATCTCGAAAATACCAGTCATTCTGTATCATGTAAGGAATTTTTATGAACCAGGAATATTTTAATTAATTTTATTTACCATATCCCTGCCTCCCCCCAAAAAAATCACTTTTTAAATCTACCAGAACACTCAGAAACAAATACATTGGCAACAAGCAAAACTTATGAATTCAGCACAGTACCTACAATCACAATTATGTTTTTTTAATGTGTCATGCTGGAAGTCTCTCCTTTACATTAACAGCAGCAACAAGCAATCATGTTGAAATTTCACCTTCCACTTCCTCAATATCCAGTAAAATCTTCTGTCTTATTCACAAGACTTTGAGGTAAATAGTCCTGATGTTAATCTACAAAATGACCCTTCGAGCTCGTAGTACTGCCTAACTTTGAATTCACACAGCATGTTCCCAACAATCATTACATAATCTGATGGTCTCTCACAATCCCTATTAAGTCACGAATACAAGTCATTTATTCATTTTAGGCAGGTGAAATTTTCAGCCGATGTAATAATACAGTGACAGACAAAATAAAACAATACCATCCATCCTTGACACAGCAGGACCATCCATCAGCTCTGCTAGGTTTTTCTTCATCCAAAATCTCACAAATGATTAAGCCAACCAACCGAACATAATGTTCATTTAAACCACTCAGAGAAAGTCAACTTCCTGTCCTGATGTACAGTAACACCTGCATGTTTAACTCTCACACATGCATGTCTGAAATTTGCTCTAGATGTACTTGATACAATCACTGTCCTTATGCAGTGCCTCCACACAATGCATCAAGCTGCCCTCTTTCATACGCAGCAAAGGCAAAAGGACTTTGCGAGGAGTCAACAGAACTTTCATGTATGATGCCTTCCGACATGGTATCAGACACAGCCTGTTTCTTTATCCAATACAGACTTTGTGCTCTGCTGCTCCAAAAAAAAAAAAAGAGAGAGAGAGAGAGAGAGCACTTTGTGTGTGTGGACTCCTGACCAATCAGCATGCTTGTAACTTTCAAGTCTCCACAATATACACAGTAACACTCAGTATATTTAACTCCATTAACACAAAGTTTGAAATTTCTGTTTCTTTCAAGGCACCAAATAAGCAACTGGAATAAATGCATATTTATGACTGTAGCGAACTGTGAGAAAACCACTGGAAAAAACTTCCGTAAGCTGCAACTCCTAAAGTAGCTGTTAATTCAGCAATGTTGTTGTAAAAGATATGTGAGCATTATTGCGAAACCTGTGGTACAAATTCCTGCTCACAGTTTCTATACCAACAGAACTATGTTCCAGCATGGTTGTCCTGCACTTTGCATAACCAGCAATAACAATCACCTCCACAGTTACCACGATCATGCCTATAACCGTCTAATAGGTGGCCCTCTAACGATACTATTATATGGGGATTATGATCAAAATTAATGAAATAGCCTAAAAAAATAGATGTATTGACGGGACCAGTGGCCATCTGGAGGCCATCAC
>Ga0123357_10002750_pt1 | contig 19825 bp, 20 predicted proteins | sample TergutEmb28metaG_FD_89873 | JGI IMG/M metagenome (GOLD analysis project Ga0123357, IMG submission 89873) | Embiratermes neotenicus P4 segment gut microbial communities from Petit-Saut dam, French Guiana - Emb289 P4 | ecosystem: Host-associated > Arthropoda: Insects > Digestive system > Gut ...
ATCCGGTTGGGGCGCACCGTCATCCACGCCGGGACGACGCGCTCGTGGAACGTCTCGCGGGCCAGCGACAACGGGTAGATGTTGAGCGACTTCGGCTTGACGTCGATCACGTCGTACGCGCTGACGCGGTAGCTGGGCACGTTCACCTTCTGGCCGTTGACCAGGAAATGCCCGTGGACGACCAACTGGCGCGCCTGGCGCCTGGTGGCCGCGAACCCGGCACGGTAGATGACGTTGTCAAGCCGCGACTCCAAAATGATCAGCAGATTGTCGCCGGTCTTGCCCGACAGGCGGTTCGCCTCTTCGTAATAGCGGCGGAACTGCTTCTCCAAGACGCCGTAGGCGTAACGGGCCTTCTGCCGCTCTTTGAGCTGGAGCAGGTATTCCGATTCCTTCGCGCGGCCACGGCCATGCATGCCCGGCGGATACGGACGGTGCTCGAAAGCTTTGTCGTTGCCCACCAAGTCGGTTCCGAAACGGCGGGATTTCTTCGTGAGTGGGCCAGTGTAACGGGCCATAATCAATCAGTCCTTTCCTGGCCTAGACGCGGCGGCGCTTCGGCGGACGGCAGCCGTTGTGCGGGATGGGGGTGACGTCCGCGATAGGACCGATCTCCAACCCGACGCCGCCGAGCGAGCGGATGGCGGTCTCACGGCCAGAGCCGGGACCCTTGACGAAGACGTCCACACGCTTCATGCCGTGTTCCATCGCCCGGCGCCCGGCTGCCTCGGCGGCCATGCCCGCAGCGAACGGGGTGGATTTACGCGAGCCCTTGAAGCCGACGGTGCCAGCCGAGGCCCACGCGATCACCGCGCCCGCCGGGTCGGTGATCGAGATGATCGTGTTGTTGAACGTGGATTTGATGTGTGCCTCGCCAGCAACGATGTTCTTCTTTTCCTTGCGACGCACTTTGGTTTTGGCAGCGGCCTTTTGCGCTGCGGTACGGCCTGCAGTAGCCATGAGTTCTTGTTATCTCCCTGGAGTCGATCCCCCGCGTCAGCGGGCCTTCTTCTTGCCGGCGACGGCCTTCTTCCTGCCCTTGCGGGTGCGAGCGTTCGTCCGGGTGCGTTGACCGCGAACGGGAAGGCCCATGCGATGACGACGGCCTTGGTAGCAGCCGATCTCAATCTTGCGGCGAATGTCGGCGGCGACGCTGCGACGCAGGTCGCCTTCCGTCTCGTAGCTGGCTTCGATGTGGTCGCGCAGCTTGACGAGTTGGTCGTCGGTGAGTTGGTGGACCCGGATATCGCCGCTGATGCCAGTGGCTTCCAGGGTTTCCTTGGCTCGGGTGCGCCCGATGCCATAGATGTAGGTAAGGGCGACCTCCAAACGCTTCTCGCGCGGGAGGTCCACCCCGATGAGGCGTGCCATGTGGCGCTGACCTTTCGGGTTGGCCGGCCTGGTGGGGCCGTCGAAGGTGTCTGGCGTGATGCGTCCCCTCGCCTATGCGTGGGCTCCGGCCTTCGTCCGGGGGTGGTCGTTTTCGCGTGGAAAACGGTGCGATCACGTTGTCTGAAATGGTGTGGCCTGACGCCACACGGGTCCGGTTTTTCGATTCGGTTATTTTTCAGTTATTCGGGTGGGCGCGCGTCGACGCCCGGTGGTCCGCGTCCCGCGACAGCGGGCCAAGGCTCAGCCCTGACGCTGCTTGTGGCGCGGGTTCTCGCAGATCACCATCACGCGACCGTTCCGGCGGATCACCTTGCACTTGTCGCACATCTTCTTGACGCTCGGCTGGACTTTCATCGAGCAACTTTCTGACTAGGCCGACGCGGCACAGAGATATCCCCGAGCCCCGCCAGTGGTGGATTCTTGCGAACTACGACCGATGCCTAAAGACGATGCGCCCGCGATTCAGATCGTAGGGAGATAACTCGACGACCACCCGGTCGGCTGGAATGATGCGGATGTAGTGCTGCCGCATCTTGCCGCTGATGGTCGCCAACACCCTGTGCCCGTTCGCCAGTTCCACGCGGAACATGGCGTTGGGCAAGGCTTCGACGACGGTTCCCTCCAGTTCGAGGGCACCCTCTTTCTTCGCCATTACTCCCTAACGATTGGTTAATCGGACGCACGCGCCTATCTGCACAGGCCGTGCAACGCACCAGTTTAGCCGACGCGTCACAACCCTCTCAAATCGTGGGCGTCACGGGATGGGCAGTCTCGTCGGGAGCGTAGAATATTAGGTCGCCTACTTGATGCGGGGAGGATGCTTGTGGACACTGTGTCGCAGACTCCGTTGGAACGCGAACTCGCCCTCGAGCAAGCGCACGTCGACACCGTGTACCGGCACCTGGAGCGGGAAACCGCCTCCGCGCACGGCGTCGAACGCCAGGGCCAGGAGCTGTTCCACTCCGACCGCGAGACATACGTGCGCGAGGAAGACGGCACGGCGCTGTTCGAGCGCGACGCGTTCGCCTTCCAGGCCGCCCGGCGGCTCGCCGTCCTCGACGCGGAACACGAGGGCCTGGTGTTTGGCCGCCTCGACCACGACGACGGCGAAATCCGCTACATCGGCCGCATCGGCGTCCGCGACGAGGACTACGAGCCGCTGGTGATCGACTGGCGGGCGCGGGCCTCCGAGCCGTTCTATCGGGCCACGCCGTCGGACCCGATGGGCGTCGTGCGCCGTCGCGTGCTGCGATGCCGCAACGACGTGGTCGTCGGCATCGAGGACGACCTGCTCGACCCCGACGCGCGTGGCGACCTGCCGGTGTTCGGGGAGGGCGCGCTCATGGCGGCCCTCGCGCGGGCGCGCGGGCATCAGATGCGCGACATCGTCGCCACCATCCAGGCCGAACAGGACGAGGCGATCCGCGCCGACCACCGGGGCATCACCGTCATCGCGGGTGGGCCGGGCACCGGCAAAACCGTCGTCGCGTTGCACCGCGCGGCGTACCTGTTGTACTCGAACCGGCGGCGCTTCGAGAACGGCGGCATCCTCGTCGTCGGGCCGAGCGCGCTGTTCATGAACTACATCGAACGGGTGCTGCCCTCGCTGGGTGAGGACTCGGTGACGCTGCGGCCAATCGGCGGCGTGGCGCTCGACGTGCTGGACTTCACCGCCACCCGCATCGACGCCCCGGCTGCTGCCGAGATCAAGGGCGGGCTGCGCATGATCCCGCTGCTGAACCGGCTCATCGCGCTGCCGCTGCCCGACGCCCCCGACGGGCTGCGCGTCACCGTCAAGGGGGAGGTGCTCTCGCTGGACGCGGCCACGCTCGCGCGGGTGCGCCGCGACGTGCTGACCCGTCACAAGGCCAACGCCGGGCGCTCGGCGGGAGAGTCGGCCATCCTCGACGCGTTGTACCGCCGGGTTCCCGACGACCTGGAACTCGACTACGCCGATGTCGCCGACCTCATCACCTCCACAGCCGCCTACCGCGCCTTCCTGCGGTCGTGGTGGCCCGCGCTCACCCCGCCCGACGTGTTGGGACGGCTCCGCGACCCGCAGGTGGTCGCCCGCGTCGCCCAGGGCATCCTCGACGCGGACGAACAGCGCGCGCTGGTGGAAAGCTTCACCGCGCCCGACTGGTCGGTGGCCGACGTTGCCGTGTTGGACGAACTGGCCGACCTGCTGGGGCCCGCGCCAGAACCTACCGAAGCCCCTGAACAGGACGTTTTCCTCGGCGCGGGGGCGAGCCTGGCCGAAATCGTCACTACCGCCGACCTGCTGACCGACCAGCGCAGCGCCCGCGAACCCGAGGAGCCGGCCAACACGTTCGCGCATATCCTCGTCGACGAGGCGCAGGATCTTTCCCCGATGCAGTGGCGGATGGTGCGCCGTCGCGGGCCGCAGGCGAGCTGGACGATCGTCGGCGACGCGGCGCAGTCGAGCTGGCCGAACATGAACGAGACGCAGGAGGCACTCAACCACCTCGTGGGAACGGCCCCCCGGCGCGAATACCGGCTGTCGACCAACTACCGCAGCCCCGCCGAGGTGTTCGAGTTGGCCGCCGCCGTCGTGCTGCGCAAATTCCCCGACGCCGACCTGCCGAAGGCCATCCGCACCACGGGCGTCAAGCCCGCCCTGGTGGTGACCTCCGATTTGGCGGCGGCGTTGGACGAGCAACTTGGCACGTTGCGGGCCTGCGTCGACGGGACCATCGGCGTCATCGTCCCCGAGAGGCACTGGGACGAGGCGAAAGCCGCGCTGGACGCGTCGCCGAACGCGCGGGCCGCCGGGGACCTGGTGACGATGATCCTGCCGTTGAACACCAAGGGGCTGGAATACGACGCGGTCATCGTCGTCGACCCCGACGAGATCGCCGACGCGTCGTCGGCGGGGACGCGCGTGCTGTACGTCTGTCTGACCCGTCCGACGCAACGCCTGGTAACCATCGACCTCGGCGCGCCCGGACGCTGGCGCGAGGGGCTGGACCAGGCTGCGTCGGCGTCTGGGATGACGCCGACGGGTGGCGTGGGATAGTGGTGGCGTGAGCACTGCGCGCAGATCTTCCTTCGCCGGACCACGGCCATCGCCGCGCGTCGGCGCAGGGCCGTGGGTGGGGCTGTGGACGGTGCTGTTTGTGGGCGTGATCTTCTTCGTGTCAGGGCTCGGGATCGGCGGGTGGTATCTGGGGTTCAGCGGGCACGTCACGGGCAGCGTCGTCGCGGTCAACGCCGGACGGCCCACGGTTGGCTACAGCGTCGACGGCCAGGCGTACCAGATCGCGGCTTCCGAACACGGGCCGCAGTTCGCCACCGGCCAGCAACTCAACCTGTGTTACAACCCCGGCGACCCGTCACAGGCGCAGACGTGCTCGTCGCGCACCGCGATGGTTGTTTTTTGCGGCGCGGGGCTGGCCGGGGCGGCGGCAGCCGTCGTCATCGGCGTGTGGATCGCGGTCCGTCGGGGCAACGCCGCGCGCGTCATCTCGGACGGGACGGTGGTCAGCGCGGACATCACGGGCGCGCGGAACAGCCGGTCGATGCACTGGGGGAAGAAAACGCTGTGGCGCCTCACCTGCGCGTGGACCGAGCCGGCCACCCGTCGCCGTTTCGAGTTCACCAGCCCCTCCCTCCTGTGTACCGACCCGAGGCCCGCGCTGGACGCGGCGAAGGTGACGGCGTTGCCCGTCTACGTCGACCAGCACGACGCCGCGAAACGCTACTTCGTCGACACGCGGCTGGCCGTTGACGCGATGAACGCGCGCCAGCGGGCACGCTGAGCAGATCGGGGCCACGGCGTCAGGGAAACGTCAAGATCGGTCAGGATTGCCTGGGGGCGCCCACCTGGGCACAGGTCGGTAGGCGACGATGGACGCCGTGGTTGAGGATGTCGTCGCGGCGCTGATCGGGCTGGCGCTACTGGTGTATTTGGCGTACGCGTTGGCCCATCCGGAACGGTTCTGACGGCGATGGGGTCACTGTGGTCCAGCGTGGCGTCGATTGCCACCGTCGTCGCCGTGTTGGCCGTCGTCCATGTTCCGTTGGGGAACTGGATGCACTGGGTTTTCACCTCCGACAAACACTGGCGGGTGGAACGGGTCGTCTACAAACTGGTCGGCGTCAACCCGGACGTGGAGCAGCGGTGGTCGGTGTACGCGGTGGCCGTGTTGGCGTTCTCCGTGGTGTCGGTCGTCGTGCTGTGGGTGTTCTTGATGGCCCAAGGGGTGCTGCCGTTCTCGCTGGGACGCTCGATGAGCGTCGACACGGCGCTGAACACGGCGGTCTCGTTCGTCACCAACACCAACTGGCAGTCGTACGCGGGCGAGGCGGGCGCCGGATACCTGGTGCAGGCGCTGGGGCTGGCGGTGCAAAACTTCCTCTCGGCAGCCGTGGGACTGGCTGTGGCCGTCGCCGTGATCCGGGGGCTGGCGCGCCAGAACACCGACCGATTGGGGAACTTCTGGGTGGACCTGGTCCGGGGCACGTTGCGGTTGCTGCTGCCGATCGCGACCGTGGCCGCCGTGGTGCTGATCCTGGGCGGCGTCATCGAAAACCTCCACGACCCGATGGCCATCACGACCATCGCCGGGGGGCAGCAAGAACTCTCCGGCGGGCTGGTCGCGTCCCAGGAAGCCATCAAGAACCTGGGCACCAACGGCGGCGGATATTTCGGCGCGAACGCCGCCTACCCGTACGAGAACCCGACCGGGTGGACGAACCTGATCGAAATCCTGCTGATCCTGCTCATCCCCTCCGCGCTGCCGCGCACGTACGGCCTGATGGTGGGCGACAAACGCCAGGGGTGGACGATGGCCGGCATCATGGCCGTGCTCGGCACCGGGGCCATGTCGCTGATGACGTGGTCGGAGGTGTCCGGGGGTTCTATGGAGGGCAAGGAGCAGCGCTTCGGAACGGCGTGGTCGGCCATCTTCGCGTCGATCACCACCAGCACGTCGACGGGGGCCGTCGACGCCTCGCACGAATCGCTGCAACCGTTGTCGGGCGGGCTGGCGACGTTGAACATGATGCTGGGCGAACTGTCGCCGGGCGGCGTGGGGAGCGGGCTGTACTCGATGCTCATCATGATCATCGTGACGGTGTTCATCGCCGGGCTGACCGTCGGGCGGACGCCGGAACTGCTGGGGAAGACGATCGGGCGACGCGAGATCACGCTGGCCGCGTTGGCGATGCTCGTAACGCCACTGCTCGTGCTGCTGGGCACCGGGATCTCGCTGGTGCTGCCGGTGTCGCATGCGGCGCTGTCGGGCAGTGGGCCGTACGGGATGTCGGAGATGTTGTACGCGTTCACGTCGGCGGCCAACAACAACGGCTCAGCGTTCGCGGGGCTGGCCGCCGGGCAGCCGTACCTGAACCTGGCGCTGGCCCTGTGCATGCTGGTGGGGCGGTTCGTGCCCATCGTCGCCGTGTTGGCGCTGGCGGGCGGCTTCGCGAAACAGGGACGGCGGCCCGAAACCGCCGGGACGATGCCGACGCACACGGTGACGTTCGCGGGGTTCGTGGTGGTGGTCATCTTGATCGTCGCGGGGTTGACGTACTTCCCCTCTTTAGCCTTGAGCTCTGTTGCGGAGGCGCTGGGATGAGCAAACACGAACGGCCCGCGCATCCGTCGTTGATCGTCACCGGGTGGCAATCGCTGCCGCTGGCGGTGCGCAAACTCGACCCGCGCCACGTCGTCAAGAGCCCCGTCATTTTCGTCGTGTGGATCGGGTCGGTGCTGACGACCGTGCTCGCGGCCATCACGCCGACGGTGTTCAGCGTGTCCGTGGCGGTGTGGCTGTGGGCCACCATCGTCTTCGCCAACCTGGCCGAGGCCATCGCCGAGGGACGCGGGAAGGCGCAGGCCGACACCCTGCGGCAGACCCGCACGTCGACCACCGCGCGTCGGCTGCTGGATTCCGGCGAGGAAGAATCCGTGGCGGGCACCGACCTGAAGGTGGGCGACCGGGTGGTCGTCGAGGCCGGGCAGACAATCCCGGGCGACGGCGATGTGGTCGAGGGCGTGGCGACCGTCGACGAATCCGCCATCACCGGCGAATCGGCCCCCGTCATCCGGGAATCCGGCGGCGACCGGTGCTCGGTGACCGGCGGGACGACCGTGCTGTCGGACCGGATCGTCGTCCAGATCACCGCCAAACCCGGCGACACGTTCATCGACAAGATGATCGCGCTGGTCGAGGGCGCGTCGCGGCAGAAGACGCCGAACGAGATCGCGTTGGGCATCCTGCTGACGACGTTGACGATCATCTTCCTGCTGGCTGTGGGGGCGTTGGAACTCCAGTCGGCGTATTCGGGCAGCCAACTGTCGCTGATCGTGCTGGTGGCGCTGCTCGTGTGCCTCATCCCGACGACGATCGGCGCGCTGCTGTCGGCCATCGGCATCGCGGGCATGGACCGGCTGGTGCAGCGCAACGTCCTGGCCATGTCTGGACGGGCCGTCGAGGCAGCGGGCGACGTCAACACGTTGCTGCTGGACAAGACGGGGACGATCACATTCGGCAACCGGCGCGCCAGCCAGGTGTACCCGTTGGCGGGCGTGAGCCGGGCCGACCTCATCCGGGCCACCGTGGACGCGTCGTTGGCCGACGAGACGCCCGAGGGCCGCTCGATCATCGACTTCGCGCGGGGCGAGGGGGTCGTCAGCGACCTGACCGACCCGGCGGCGCTGGCGCGTTCGGGGGCCGTCGCGGTGCCGTTCACCGCCCAGACACGGATGTCGGGGATGGACATGCCCGACGGCAGCGAGCTTCGCAAGGGCGCCGGGTCGCAGGTGGCCGCGTGGGTGGCCGCCGAAGGGGGCGAGCCTGCCGACGACCTGGACGCCATCGTCGACGACGTTGCCGGCAGGGGCGCGACGCCGTTGGTCGTCGCCGAACGGGCGGCGGGCGGCGTTCCCCGCGCGTTGGGCGTCATCGAACTCAAAGATGTTGTCAAACCGGGCATGGCCGACCGGTTCGCCCAGTTACGGTCGATGGGGATCCGGACGGTCATGGTGACCGGCGACAACCCGCTGACCGCCCAGGCCATCGCGCACGAGGCCGGCGTCGACGACTTCCTGGCCGAGGCCACGCCGCAGGACAAGATGACGCTGATCAAATCCGAGCAATCCGGCGGGCGGCTGGTGGCGATGACCGGCGACGGCACCAACGACGCCCCCGCCCTGGCGCAGGCCGACGTGGGCGTGGCGATGAACACCGGCACGTCGGCGGCCAAAGAGGCCGGGAATATGGTCGACCTGGATTCCGACCCCACCAAACTGATCGACATCGTCGCCATCGGGAAACAATTGCTGATCACGCGGGGGGCGTTGACGACGTTTTCCATCGCCAACGACGTGGCCAAATATTTCGCCATCATCCCGGCGATGTTCGTCGCCGTCTTTCCCGGGCTGGGGGCGTTGAACATCATGGGGCTGCATTCCCCGCAATCGGCGATGCTCTCGGCGGTGATTTTCAACGCGCTGATCATCGTGGCCCTGGTGCCGTTGGCGTTGCGCGGGGTGAAATACCGCCCGATGAGCGCGTCGGCGATGCTGACCAGAAACCTGCTCATTTACGGGCTGGGCGGGATGATCGCGCCATTCATCGGCATCAAATTGATCGACTTGATCATCAGCGGCATTCCGGGATTGGGGTGAGGGCGCCATGAGCACGTTGAGGCAAATGTGGGCCGGGTTGCGGCTGCTGATCGTCATGACCGTCATCCTCGGGGTGGCGTACCCCGCCGTCGTCTGGGCGGTCGGGCAGGTCGCGGGCGCGCAGGCCAACGGTTCGTTGGTGACGAACGCGAACGGGCAGGTGGTCGGCTCGGCGCTGATCGGGCAGTCGTTCGACGGGCCGGGTTGGTTCCAGCCACGGCCCTCGGCGTCGGATTACTCGGGGACGACCTCGGGCGGCAGCAACCTGGCTCCCGCATCCGCTGCCCAGGCCAAGGCCGTCGCCGCGCGCGAGGCGCAACTGCGGGCGGACAACCCGGACGCCACCGGCCCCATCCCGCCCGACGCCCTGACCGCCTCGGGTTCCGGGCTCGACCCGGACATCTCGCTCGCGTACGCCCAGTGGCAGGTCCCCCGGGTGGCGAAGGCGCGCGGGATGAGCGCCGACGCGCTCGACGCGATGATCGACAAGGCCGTCGACCGTGCGGCGTTGGGCTATATCGGCCAAGATGGTGTCAACGTCGTCACACTCAACCTGGAGCTTGCCGACGCGTCCGCGAAATAACGGGAGGCGACCATGACACGCGGCAGGCTGCGGATTTACCTGGGGGCGGCGCCGGGCGTCGGCAAAACCGTCGCCATGCTCGACGAGGGACACCGCCGCGCCGACCGGGGGGCGGACGTGGTCGTCGGATTATGCGAAACCCACGCGCGCACCTACACCGCCGACCAATTGGCGGGCCTGGAAGTCATCCCGCGAAAGAGCGTCGAATACCGTGGCACCAGCATCGAGGAAATGGATCTGGACGCGATTTTGGCCCGGCATCCGGCCATCGCGCTGATCGATGAATTGGCGCACACCAACGTCCCCGGCTCGCGCAACGAAAAACGGTGGCAGGACGTCGAAGAATTGCTCGACGCCGGCATCAGCGTCATTTCCACCGTCAATATCCAGCATTTGGAATCGCTCAACGACGCCGTCACCGCGATCACCGGAATCGTCCAGCACGAAACAGTCCCCGACGAGGTCGTGCGCGCCGCCGACCAAATCGACCTGGTCGACATGTCCCCCGACGCGCTGCGGCGGCGCATGGCCCACGGGCACATCTACCGCGCCGACCGCGTGGACGCGGCGTTGGCCAACTATTTCCGCGTCGGGAACCTGTCGGCGCTGCGCGAACTGGCGTTGCTGTGGCTGGCCGACAAGGTCGACGCCGGCCTGGAGGACTACCGCAACGAGCACGGCATCACCCAAAGCTGGCCGACGCGCGAAAAAGTGGTGGTCGTGCTGAGCGGCCGGCCCGAGGAAGAGACGCTGCTGCGGCGCGCGGCGCGGATCGCGTCCCAGGTAGCCGGCGGGGAACTGCTGGCCGTCAACGTCTCCCGCTCCGACGGGCTGGCCACGGCGTCGTTGAGCGCCATCGCGTCGTTGCGGCAGTTGACGGCTGAACTCGGCGGCGAATTCCACACCGTCGCCGGCGACGACGAGGCCGAGGCCGTCCTGGCCTTCGCCCGCAGCGAGAACGCGACCCAGATCGTCGTCGGGGCCACCAGGCTGCCGTGGTGGCGGCGGATGCTGTCCCGGTCGTTGGCCGAGGAGATCATCTCGGGCGCGGGAGACATCGACGTGCACGTGGTCACCCGCCGCGCCGCACGGCCAACGTCGCGGTGGCGGCGTTCACGCGGGCTGCCCCTGCGCCGGGTGATCGGAGGTCTGGCTGCGGCCATTGTGATCCCGCCGGCGGTGACAGCGTTGCTGATGATCGACCCGATGACCTCCGACCTGCCGCTGGACATCCCCATCTTCCTGCTGGCCACCATCGTCGTCGCGGCGATCGGCGGCGTCATCCCCGCCGTGGTGGCCGCCGTCGTGTCGTCGTTGCTGCTCAACTGGTACTTCATCCCGCCGATCGGGACGCTGAGCATCAGCAATTCCCAAAGCGCGGTGGCCGTGGGCGTCTTCATCGTCGCCGGCGTGCTGGTGGCGCTCATCGTCCACCTCAACGCCCGGCGCGCGGCCCAGGCCCAGGCGGCTCAGCGCGAATCCGAGGCGTTGGCCGAACTGTCGCAGTCCCTGCTGGGCTCCACCGAACAGCTTCCCTTGCTGCTGCGCAGCGCCGTCGACATGTTCGGCGCGCAGGCGGCGGCCATCGTCACCAAATCGCCCCTGGAAAAGCCGCAGGTGGCCGATGTCGTCGGAGACTTCGACCTCTCGGCGCCCACCAGCCACGCGACGATCAACGACACCCACGAGTTGATGGTGCAGCCGCCGGTGGTCCAGGCCGCGCAACGGCGCCTGTTCACCGCGTTCGCCGCGCACGCCGGGGCCATCCTGCAACGCCAAGAACTGCGCCGCTCGGCGGTCTCGGCCACCCAATTGGCGCGCGACAACGCCGCCAAAACCGCGCTGCTGTCGGCGGTCTCCCACGACCTGCGCACACCGCTGGCCGGCATCAAGGCCGCCATCGGGAGCCTGCGGTCCACCCAGGTCACGTGGTCGCCGCAGGACGAGGAAGAACTCAAGGAAGCCATCGAGGTGTCCGCCGACCGGCTGGAGGCGTTGATCGGCAACCTGCTGGACATGTCCAGGCTCCAGGCCGGGGCGCTGGTGGCCCACCCCCGGCCCACCGACCTGGGCGAGGTCGTGCCCGCCGCGCTGGCGTTGCTGGCCGACCCGTCGCGGGCGACGTGGGAGATCGACCCGGACGCCCGGATGGTCGAGGCCGACGCCGGGCTGCTGGACCGGGTGCTGGGCAACATCGTCGACAACGCCCTGCGCTACCAGCCGTCCGAGGCGCCGATCCTGGTGCGGGCGAGCCGCGTCACCGACCGCGTCGAGATCCGGGTGACGGACAACGGCGTCGGCACCCCGCCCGACGAGCAGGAGCGGATCTTCGAGCCCTTCCAGCGTCGCGGCGACACGTCGTCCACCGGCGGCGTGGGGCTGGGCCTGGCGGTGGCGCGCGGGCTGACCGAGGCGATGGGCGGACGGGTGACAGCCGAGCCGACGCCGGGCGGCGGGCTGACGCTGGTGGTCGCGTTGCCCACGCGGCCGGGGCAGGAAATCGAGCCCGACGACGAGGAGGACGAGGTGGGCGTGGGCTCAACCAGCGACGCCCGCCACGCGACGCGTCCCCACGAACCGGAGTTGTCCGGCCCCAGTGAGGACGGCGCGCAACCACCCGCCCCGCCCGCCCCATCCGGCGCGGTGAGGCCATGAGCAAAATCCTGGCGGTGGACGACGACGCGGTGCTGTTGCGCACGCTGCGGATCAACCTGCGCGCCCGGGGCGACCAGCCGATCTTGGCGGCCACCGGGCGCCAGGCGTTGGACAAGTTCCATGCCGAACAGCCGGACCTGGTCATCCTCGACCTGGGCCTGCCCGACATCGACGGCGTCAGCGTGCTGCGGCAGTTGCGGCGACGCTCGTCGGTGCCCGTCATCGTTCTGTCGGCCAGGCAGGAGGCCGACGACAAGGTGGAGGCGTTGGACGAGGGCGCCGACGACTACGTCAGCAAACCGTTCAACATGGACGAACTGATGGCCCGCGTCCGGGCCGCGCTGCGACGCCTCACCCCGGAGACGGACGCGCCAGGGGCCTTCACGTCCCACGGACTGGCGTTGGACTTCGCCGCCCACGCGGCCTCCCGCGACGGCAAACCCGTCCACCTCACCCCCACCGAATGGCGGATGCTGACCGAACTCGCGCGCCACGAGGGCCGCGTCGTCCCCCACGAAACGCTGCTGAGGGCCGTCTGGGGGCCGAACTATGGCCGCGAACTGCACTACCTGAGAGTCTTTGCCAACCAAATCCGCCGCAAAATCGAGGCCGACCCCAGCAGGCCGGAACACCTGGTCAACGAGCCAGGGCTCGGCTACCGGCTGCTGGGCTGAGGCGCCGAAGGCGATCCTTCCTACCTACAGGAGGCGGCGTCTATTATCGGACAAGCGAACCTTTCACCCAAGGAGCACGCCGTGATCAGCCTGATGGAACAATACGAAGCCATCCGCGAAGACGAAATGATGGGCGCACGCAACGACGGCCGCGAGGAAGGCGCGCGCGACGCCAAACTGGACGACGCACGCGCGGCGCTGCGTCTGGGCGTTTCGCGTGACCTCGTGACGGCGATCACCGGCCTGGATGCCGCCGAAGTAGACGACATCGCCCGGGAATTGGCACTCCCGATCTCGTCGTAGCACACCGATACCAATCGGGCGCTCGCCAGCGGATCGTTGGCGCAGAATCTGGCGGCGATAGGCTGCGGGCATGAGCACCGTCGGCTTGGAAATCGTCGCCATCGTGGTGCTCGTCGGCGTGTTGGTGTTCGCGGTGGCTCGGCCCAGGGGGTGGCCGGAGGCTTTCTGCGCCGTCCCGGCTGCCGTGCTGTTGTGCGCGATCGGGGCCATTTCGTGGCGCGACGCGGCCATTCACCTGGGGACGATGGCGCCCACCGTGGTGTTCCTGGCGGGGGTGTTGCTGCTAGCCCGCCTGTGCCAAGCCGAGGGGCTATTCGAGTGGCTGGGGCAGGTGGTGGCGCGGCGGTCGTCGGGGCGTCCCGTCCGGCTGCTGGGCTGGGTGGTCGGGGTCGCCGCCGTCACCACCGCCGTGTTGAGCCTGGACGCGACCGTGGTTTTGTTGACGCCGGTGGTGTTCGTCACCGCCAACCGGGCGGGGCTTCGCCCCAAGCCGTACGTGTACGCGACCTCGCATCTGGCCAACTCCGCGTCGTTGTTGCTGCCCGTGTCGAACCTGACCAACCTGTTGGCGCTGACGGCCCTGGGCCTGAGTTTCACCCGGTTCGCCGCGTTGATGGGGGTGCCGTGGCTGGTGGCGGTGGCCGTGGAGTTCGTCGTGTTGCGGTTGTTCTTCAAGGCCGACCTGTCCGTCGGCGCGCCGCCGTCGCGGACGGCGCCGACGGTTCGCACGCCCGTCTTCGCGCTGGTTGTGCTGGGGGTGATTTTGGCCGGGTTCGTGGCCTGCGATTCGTTGGGCTTCCAACCGTTCTGGGCCGCGTGGGTCGGCTGCGCTGTGTTGGGCGTCAGACGGCTCGTCCAGGCGCGCGGGCAGCGCGTGCGCCACGTGCGGGAATTCGCTCGTGCGGTCAACGTGTGGTTCCTGCTGTTTGTGGCCGCGTTGAGCGTAGTCGTCCAGGCGGTGGTCAACGACGGGGCGTCTGGCGTCGTCGCACGGGTCATTCCATCCGGTGACGGCCTCGGCGGGCTGTTGGTACTGGCCATCGTGGCAGCCGTGTTGGCGAACGTCGTCAACAATCTGCCGGCCATCTTGATCTTGCTGCCGCTGGTCGCCCCGAGTGGTCCCGTCGCCGTGTTGGCGTGCCTGATCGGCGTCAACATCGGGCCGAATCTGACCTATTTCGGCTCGCTGGCCACCTTGCTGTGGCGGCGGATCGTCGCCAGCCACGGGCAACCAGCCGGACTGGGGGAATTCAGCGTATTGGGCGCGCTCACCGTCCCGGTGAGCCTGGTTGGTGGTACGACCGCGCTGTGGGCGGTCGCGTCATGGATAGGAGTCTGACACATGAAAATCGTCGCGTTGATCGCCCCGGCCACCTGGCCAGCCGTCGTCGCAGCCCTTCGCGGCTATAGCGAGGACGAGATCTGTTTGGTGGCCAGCGCCGAACCGCCCGCGCCGTTGCTGGGCGCGCCAGGGGCGTTGATGGGACGCGGCTCGGTGGCAGCGCAGCCGGTGGACCTGGCCGACGCGACGGCGCGCGACCTGCTCGACCAAGCAGCCTCAGCCCTGGAGAGTGCCGCCGCGTGCCAGGTGCTCCACGGCCCCGCCGAACGGGCCGTCGTCCAGGCTTGCACCGACGCCGACGTGCTGGTCCTGGCTCGTGACGGCGACCACACCCGGCTCGGCCCCGGCAGCCTGTCCCACCAGACTCGGTTCATCGTCGACCACGCCCCCTGCACCGTCGAACTGGTGTGGCCGTCCGCGCCGCCGTCCGTCGCGACGATCCCGGCGCCGCCGAGGGGGCGTTGAACGGGCACGCGTTCATCACCCAGCCCCCTTGAGTGACAACCAAGGTTTACAACCGGAGTCATGGTAACTAACGTTGTCATCGTGGAGATTACGGACGATGCCAGGAAGCACGGATTCGATGACGCTGATATCTGGCACGCGTTCCGCAATCCCATCCGCGTGTGGGAGTTCGACGGGTACGTGATGGTCGTCGGTCCGGCGCTCGACGGGACGCTGATGGAAGTCGGATTCTCCCCAGACCGCGACAAGATTTTCCACGCGGACGATGCCAGGCAGAAATTCCTGGGGCGCAAGCCCTGGCGCAACCGATAGAAGGTGATGATGAGGACGATTGAGGACATGCTCGACGAGGTCGAGAACGCGAATGGCGGGGAGGGCCCCGACCCGGTCGCCGGATACGACGGGGCGGTGCTGCGGGCGATCATGGATATCGTCGACGAGCGCGACGACGCAATCAGGCGGCTGCGCGCCGCTGTCGGTCGCGCGAGGGAGGTCGGCGCGTCATGGGCGGCGATCGGCGCCTGCCTGGGCGTGTCCCGCCAAGCCGCGCTGAAAAGGTACGGAGCAGACGCCGCATAGATAGCGCTGATGGCATCGGCGGCGAGACTGAGGAGTAGTGTAATCGCAGTCCCTCACAGAATCGCGGCCTGGATGCCCACTCGCAATAGAACGCTCAACCGTATTCGTCGTCTCTCCTCGCGCCTGAAGTGAGGTTTGGCGATAATGCGACGGCGCGTATTCCCGGTGACGCTGGTTCGGATGCTCGTGTGCGCGGTGGCTGCCGCTTTGGTGATGACGTGCGGACTGACTGCGGCTCCGTCCGCCCAGGCCGCCCAGGCCGCCGCCAGGTACGTGCTGAAGGCGTCTGGAGCCGGAGTGACGACCACTGACAAAGCCAAGAAACTGACAGTCACGTTCAAGAAAGGCAGAAGCAAGGTCGCCAAGGCGACGGTCGCGTTGCAGTACCGCAGCGGGAACAAGTGGATCACCGAGAAGAAGGTGACTGTCACCAACGGCACAGGGAGTGTGGCCGTCCACCACAGCGTGATGGATCGCACGTACCGCTTCTATGCCAAAGGCGAGGCTGTCAGCGCGTCATTCGTCGTCCACTTCATCCCCAGCGTGGATGACTACCAAGCCCGTGTCCTGGCCGCCTGGGAAGCCGGGAAGGATATTGACAAGACCCTCGCCAAGCTGAAAACTGCATCGCCCTCCAAGGCGGTCGCCTGGAAAATATGGGTTGACACGATGGCGAAACTCGAGATCTCCACCACTGCGCCTCCGATCCCCAAGACCGGACACTGCTTCGTCGTCTTGGGCTCCGCACTCACTGCCGCCGGGAAAATGTCCACCACGTTCGAGCGACGCCTCAAGGTCGCGCTCGCCCTGGCGGAAGTTAACACTGGCTCCGAAGTGCTCGTGTCCGGCGGGAAGCCCAAAAGCGGCATGACCGAAGGTGAACTTGGTCGCCAGTGGCTCATCGACCACGGGCTGCCTGCCACCCGAGTCCTGGCCGAGACCGGCTCTAGCACCACGGTCGCAAACGCAGTCAATTCAGTGAAAATCGCCAAAAAGCAAGGCTTCACCACGCTCACGCTCGTCTCTGACTGGTCACAGCTGCGCCGCGCCCAAGGCGATTTCGCCGCCGCAAAACTTGAGAGCGGCTGGGCCGGCACGCTCACCCAGCCCGTCGCATACAAAGATGCCGAAACATCTGCGACGAATGCCACCGTCGCCAACTGGGTCGCGATCGAACTCAACCTCACCGCTGAACTCTCCACCGCGACGCAATACATCAGCACCCTGAGCAAAACCATCCACTGACCGAGCGCCACGAGAGGGCATCGCAGAACTTACGAGTGGGGTCACCGGCAAAACACGAAACTCTTAAATCTCCGAATTCAGGTTCAAGGGTTTCAAAGAGGCTTATTCATCACTCCCGTTTTGGCGAGCGGCGTTCGGGCGTTGGCTGGCAAGGCGGAGGAGGAGTTCGTAGCGGGCTACGGGCGACGACGACAACGCAGTCCAGGCGACGTCCGGGCGACGCGCAGCAAACGGCAGCGATGAATAAGCCTCTCATGTCCCTAGACACCAGAATCGTGCCGGAGAAGGGACTTGAACCCTCACGCCTTGCGGCACAGGAACCTAAATCCTGCGTGTCTGCCAATTCCACCACTCCGGCATGTAGCCTGTAAGAGCTTATCCGAATCCTTGGAGCACCCATGCCACACCGCATTCTCGACTCCTGGCCGTACGCTGCGGCGATGGTCGTCGGTTTCCTGAGCTGGTATCTAGTTGATGGCCTCGTGCTGCTGCCTGGGGCGGACGTCGACGTCAAGGGGTTCGGCATCCTGCTGGTGTATGTCTTCTATCCGCTGTGCCTGCTGGTCGGAGCGCTCGTCCTCGGCTTCCGGCGCGGGTATGACTGGGTGACGCTGGTGGTGTGCCTGGTGATCTATGTCGGCTGGCCGACCGTCGCGTGCGCCCTGACCGGTGGGGACTGGGCCACCCACTGGACGGATTGGGGATCGGCCACCGCCGCCTTCTTCATCCCGGCGACCCAGATCGGCATCCTCGCCGGGCTGGGGCTTCGTCGTCTCTTTCGCGCCAAGAAGACGGCTACGGGAGCAACGAAACGCGAGCCGGATCTCTTGGCTGGGTGACTGAGCGGTCTCGCGGATTCCCGTCCATGTGAGGAAACCGGGCTGGTTCCGGCTCACCCCTGGTAGCGCCAGGTGCCGTCGGCATTGATGAAACCTTGGGTGGGGCCCGAGGTCACCCAATAATAGGGCGCGCTGTACTGGTGGGCATCGCCGCACAGGTAACCGATCCGATGCCGTCATTGATGGTAAATTTCCGGAAGATCACTTGACCTTCTCAATTTTGTCTGTCAAAATTAGGGATGCGATTGCGATTCACCGGAAGTGCCAGGCGTCACAAGATCGGCAACGCGCATGTGGGGTATGTGGTCGAGCATTATCGCCCGATGCCTACGACCAGCAAACGCGGTGAAGATGCACTCGAATGGGTCGCTGACGACGACACCGGCCGCAACCTCCACATTGTCATCGTCGTCGTGAAACCAGGGATCGACCCGCTCGACCCGGAAGAAGGGCTCGTCGTCCATGCTATGCCGTCCGTCTTCGACCCTGGTTTGACAAGAAAGAAGGTATGAGATGTCGAAAGTCACTTTTGGTCCAGACGTCGACCTGGATCGCGAAAGCGTGATCCTGCCGAGCGGGAACCGCTACACCGCCGCCGACGCCCAATCCGACGACGACTGGTTCGCCAGCCATGTGGGTCGCCCGTCACTCGGGCGTGGCATCTCCCCACAAGTCTCGTTCAGGGTTCCACAGGCGATCAAGGATCGGCTCAAGATCATCGCCGAACGCGCTGGCCGCACACAGGCCGACGTGGCGCGGGAAGCGTTCGAGAAAGGTCTTGCGGCCATCGGCTGACCGTCGTCACGGGACGTCGGTGTCACCGTTCACGTTCTCTTCGGGTACCGGGGCCTGACCGACCCCGCTCAGGCGCAACGCCGGGTCGTCTAGGCGGAACGTGCGGACGGGGCCGGCGGGGGTCTGGGCGGTCTCGAAACGGACGGTGACGCGGCCCAAGCCGGTACCCCAGACCCAACCGGGGCCAAACGCGTCGTGGACGACATCGGCGCCGGGAAGCCACGTGACCGGGCGCCTGGTCAGGGCAACGCTGGTCTCCTCAATGACGGCGCCGTCCTCGTCATCGTCCAGGTCGAACAGGGGCTCCTGGGCCACGTCGGTGAAACCCGAGACGCCGACGCCCAGCAGGCGCACGCCGCCGGACACGTCGAAACCGTCGAGCAGGGAGCGGGCCACGCGCGCGATCTGCGGCAGGCGGTCGGTGGCGCCCAGTAGCGTCCGGGAGCGCGTCGTGTGGGAGAAATCTGGCCAGCGGACCTTGACCGTCACCGTCCGGGCGAAGGCGTGGGAGGCGACGAGCCGGGAGGTCACCAAGGCTGCGTGACGGTCGGCGATGGCTTCCAGGGCGGTGCGGTCGGGGATGTCGTGCTCGAAGGTGTCCTCCACCGAAATGGATTTCGCCTCGCGTTCCGGGGTGACCGGGCGCTCGTCCTGGGCTCTGGCGAACGCATACAGGCCCTCGCCGCCCGCCTTGCCCAGTTCGCGGGTCAACTCCGAGAGCGACAGCCGTTGGATATCGGCGACGGTCGCCACGCCCAGGCGGGCCAGGCGGTCCATCGTCGCGGGGCCGACGCCGGGGATGGAGCGTGCGGGCAACGGCGCGATGGTGTCGACCTCGGTCCCCGCCCGGACCAGGCGCACACCGTCGGGTTTGGCCAGCTCGCTGGCCACCTTCGCCATGAATTTCGACGTGCCCAGGCCCACCGAACCGGTCAGCCCGCCGGTCGCCTCGCGGACTTGGGCGCGGATGCGTTCGGCCAGCGCGAGCAGGGCGTCGCCGTCCAACGGGCGGGCGGGGCCTTGCGCCAGGTCGACGAACGCCTCGTCCAGGCTCAGCGGCTGGACGGCGGGCGACAGTTCACCCAAGATGCCCATGACGATGTGGCTCGCCTCGCGATAGGCGCCGAACCGGCCCGCCAGAAACGCCGCGTTCGGGCAACGGCGGCGCGCCTCGTGCATGGGCATGGCCGAGTGGACGCCGAACACCCGCGCCTCGTAGGAGGCCGTCGCGACGACGCCGCGCAACCCAACCCCGCCGACGATCACCGGCTTGCCGCGCAACGACGGCTTGTCGCGTTG
>Ga0123357_10002751_pt1 | contig 19820 bp, 9 predicted proteins | sample TergutEmb28metaG_FD_89873 | JGI IMG/M metagenome (GOLD analysis project Ga0123357, IMG submission 89873) | Embiratermes neotenicus P4 segment gut microbial communities from Petit-Saut dam, French Guiana - Emb289 P4 | ecosystem: Host-associated > Arthropoda: Insects > Digestive system > Gut ...
ACAGTTTACGATTCTATCACTCCATATCCTAACGAACCGCTGTATACGCGACCCGTACGTACAGTGGTGTGAGAGGCTCTCCCTGCTGAATATATCGGCAGGGCAGTCTACTCGATCATAGAAAATGGATACGATACAATCTTCCATTGCCCGAATGGGTATCGATGAAATTCTTTCCATAACTAATCTCACACACGAACAGATAATGGAGTTGTTGAAGTAAAGGGCGGAGGCACACAAGTGGGGTTGTTATGACGATATAATCCGCTTCAGGTTCTTATTCTTACTTGCTTGATGCTTGGCGCGCACGCGGCAGTTCCGATGTCGGTGGCATGGCTGGGTTTAACAGCAGCGGCCGTTCCAATGTTGGCGAAAGTTATCTCATCGAATGGTTGCTTTTGCAGTTCATTGAAAACAAAGTTTTCAAAAAGTTTTGCTTTATTGTCCCAAAAACGATATGAAACAGCATTGATTATTCCGTTGTCGGCTGCGTACAGTTTGTGGCTGTTGCGGACATTTTCTTTCAACGAAAAAGCAAAGTTGAATACATCGCTGATTATATAACTGTCATTAAGTATGTTGATATATCTTTTCGCCGTGTTTTCATTTGTTCCGGATGCAGTCCCTAAACTTTTATAAGAAAAAACCGAACCTATATTTGAAATACTGTAAAGCAGTAGTTTTTTGAAAGTTTCGGTATCATACACGCTTTTTACAAAAGTTTCCCATTTATCAACCACTTGAACTTCGTCTAAAAACAGAAATTCTATTTTTTCGCCTGTGATTTTTTCAGCCGTTTGAATTACTGAATAAATTGAAGCGGGATTGTCCCAAATTTCAAAAAACAAAAGATACAATTTTTTACGAAATACAATTCGACAAAATGATATTTTTAACGAATTTGTTTTCGTCAAATACGCTATGAAGTGAAAGCTGGCATTCGCTTTATTCATACCTTATTTCAACAACAGAAAAACCTTAGCGGCAAAAATATCTTCAAATTGCTTTTAGCATCTACTTTTTTTTATAAAAAGTGAGTATATCTTTATTTTTTTTAAGTCTTTTTTATGTATATTTACCGAAAAAATGTTTCAGAAATTACATAACAGCGAAGATGACATGCAACATTGGAAGAAGTTTCTTTCAGGGGATGATATGGAATATGCTTATTTCTATCGTAAATATGTGAGAATACTTTTTTCGTATGGAATGAGATTTACTCCTGATAGCGAGTTGGTAAAAGATTGTATTCAGGACATCTTCGTAAATATATACAAGAAGCGTTCCAAGCTGAAGCATATCAATAATATACATATTTACCTGTTTATTTCTTTGAAAAACAGACTTTATACGGTTTTCCAGAAAGATAAGGCCAATTATCATATAGACACGATAGAACCCGTTTTTTGTATTGATTATACGGCAGAAGAACGTATGATTGCAGAAGAACAGGAACAGGAAGAACAAAGAAAGATGAACCGGATATTGGATTCCTTGACGCCAAGGCAGAAAGAAGTCATTTATTATCGTTATGTGCAAGGAATGGAATTGAATGATATTTGCGAGCTTATGGACATTAATTATCAGTCGCTTCAGAACCTGATCCAACGTTCTATTCAAAAAATAAGAAAGACATTCGTTCAACCGGATAATACCGTACCATCCGATGGAAAACGAATAAACATCTTTACAAAAAAGGAACAACATTATGCGAAATGAAAGTTCATACATAAATGAAGGCAACAATTGTCCTATCGACGATTTACTCCAAGACAGCAGTTTCATTGTTTCCCAGTTAGAACCGGCGCCGGAATCGGATGAGTTTTGGGAAAAAAAACGGGAAGAAGGAATTGTTAGCCCGGAAGACTATGATTTTTCCCGCCGTTTCATCCGCTCCGTACAGGTTAATCCTGAATTTATTTCAGATTCCGACATTTTTAATCTCTGGATAAATATTGAAGCAGCGAACAAAAATAATATACAGAGGAAGAAAAGGCATTCTCATATTCTCTCGGTTATATCAGGTTCTGTCGCCATATTTATATTTTTACTATGGCTGACAACGATCATTTCAAATAAAGAAAGTAATAATACTTTTACTTTTTTCAACGCTGAAAAAGAAAATGAAACGACAACCGAAGTTCAATTGCGCCTCGACGGTAATAAAACCCTTCCTTTAGAAGGGGAAGAAGTGAAAATTGCATATAACAACGACGACATTGCGATAAACGATAATAAAATTGTCTTAAAAAACGACTTGCCGGCTAATGAAAACCATGCACTCCATGAATTGGTTGTCCCGTGGGGTAAACGTTCATTGCTAACCCTTTCCGATGGAAGCCGTATATGGGTGAATGCAGGTACACGAGTAGCTTATCCGGTTACTTTTGATAAGAAGAAACGGGAAATCTTTGTAGATGGCGAAATTTATGCCGAGATATCGCACGACAAGAATCGCCCTTTCATTGTGAAAACAGAGAAAATGGATGTAGAAGTATTAGGTACAAAATTCGACGTAATGGCTTATAAAAAAGATACCGTCCAAAACATCATATTGGTATCGGGGAGCGTAAAAATACATAACAATCGCCAGAATAAAGCGATAGTGCTGTCGCCCAATGAAATGTATTCATTCGGCAATGAATTGTCGAAAATCCAGAAAGTGGACGTTGAAGAATATATTTCGTGGAGAACAGGAATATATCAATACAACAGCGAATCTCTGGGAAAGATTATTGAGTGCTTGTCCCATTACTACGGTTGTTCCATTAATTGTTCATCCCCTCAAGTATCGCAAATGAAATTCTCAGGCAAATTAGACCTGAAAGATAAATTAGATATGGTGCTGGGAGGTATTGCCCAAACAGCGCCCATTGCTTATCGATACGATAATGGAGTGTATATAATTACGAATAAATAAATAATAAATGCCTATGGGAAAAACCAACAATAAAAAAACGGGGCTTCATATAGCCTCTTGTAATTCACAGTTCGATTTTAAAAATTAGTTGCTAAACATTAAATCATAATAAATTTATGTTAAATCCTAAAAAAAACATCGTATATAAATCTAATAAAAAAAGGATTATCAGAATGCTGGCATTTTGTTTTATTTCTCTATTATCATCCGTAGGAATATGCAATGCCAAGCCATCGAATCCACAATCTACACTGTTCACATTCGATCTAAAAAACAAAAGTGTAAGAGAAATACTGACTGAAATAGAAAAAAACAGCGAGTTTGTATTTTTCTATTATGACAATACAGTGGATGTTGACCGGAAAATGGATATTCATGTAAAGGATCAACCTGTAGAAAAGGTACTTGACCAAGTCTTTAAATCGACTGATAACAAGTATGTAATTAATGATCGCCAAATTTTTATTTCAAGGGTAGAACCTGCGGCAAATAAAAAAGTGGATGCCGTAGTGGCTACACAACAGCAAACAAGGAATATCACAGGTAATGTTACCGATGAGGCTGGTGAACCCCTTATCGGTGTGACCGTAATGATTCCAGGAACAACCAACGGCACGAGTACCAATGAGTACGGGCAATTTACGCTGCCGGATGTAGCGCCTGACGCCACAATAGAAGTCATCTACATTGGATATATCAGCCAAAAAATTCGTGTTTTGAATAATACTGTTTTCAATATTAAATTATTGGAAGACACAAAGAACCTTGAGGAAGTGGTTGTGGTAGGTTACGGTACACAAAAGAAGGAAACATTAACAGGCGCTGTCGCCTCCATTAATTCGGCTGAAATTACCACTACGAAAACCGATAATATGTTAACCAACATGTCGGGAAAATTGCCAGGCTTGCTTATTCGTCAAGCAACCGGAGAACCCGGCGATTTTAACAACTTAGTCAGTATTCGCGGTTATGGGCGGCCTATTGTTGTTATCGACGGGATTGTTCGTAATCGGGACAGTGGCTTGTCGGACCTGGCACAAATTAATTCCGATGATATCGATAACATTTCAATTCTAAAGGATGCTTCAGCTGCTATTTATGGTATGAATTCAGCAAACGGGGTAATTATTGTTACCACCAAGAGAGGCGATGCTTCAAAGACCCGTATTGGATATAATGGTACCTATTCTTTGAAAATGCCAACCGGTATGCCGGATATGATGACTGCTTATGAGTATCGTTTATTTGAAAATGAATTCCAAAGAAATGTTGGTAATCCACCCAAGTATGATGAAACGACGCTGCAACATTTTAAGAACGGCGATCCCGGGTACACCGATTGGAACTGGATCGACATGTGTTTGCGTAAAGTGGTTAATTCCCAAAATCATTCCATCTCTATCAGGGGAGGCACCAACAAAGTACGTTATTTCAACAACCTGAGTTATAACGAAGATGATGGGTTATACAAGAGCGGTATGGAATATTACAAAAGATGGACTTTCAGAAGTAATGTGACGGCCGATTTGACAAATAACTTAGCAATGAATGTATTGATTTCAGGTCGTTTAGATAGTTATCGACGTTCTACGGGTCCTTTCATCTATGATTTTAAATCCTTTATTGTGAACGATCGCGGTACAGGTCCGTATGCGCTTGATAATCCAACCCACTTAACGGATATCGCTCCTGAAGACAAAAACCCTTTGGCATTGTGTGATCCAAATATTTCTTCCAATCTGTATGAAAATACCAATGTATCATCAGTAGTGGATTTTACTTATAAGATGCCCTTCGTAAAAGGATTGAATTTGAATGTATTAGGTTCTCTCGATATACGAATTAACAATCTGTCGACCAGAAATAATTCATGGGATATGTATAATTATCTTAGCGACCAATTTATAGCTACAAAAGGCGCCGATTCTTTTGCCAAGCAGATAAACCTTTATAAGAAGACGTATGGGAAATTTCAAGCCAATTATGCAAACAAGTTTGGCGGCCATTCCTTGACTCTTTTGGGAGCTGTTGAAGCTTCGGAAGAACGTCTTGAAATGTTATCCGGATCACGCCAGTTTCCTGATATTTTTACTTTTCCTACGATTAATGCGGGTGCTTCAACAACCGCTCAAAATGATGGTACCCTTGAATTCAGGCGATATGCTGCTTTTTTGGGACGCGCAAATTATGATTTCCAAGGGAAATACCTGCTGGAAGCTATGGTGCGCTACGACGGCAGCTACCGTTACGCTCCCAGCAAACGATGGGTTTTATTCCCTGCGATCAGCATCGGATGGCGTATCTCGGAAGAAAATTTCTTTAAAAATCGTATTAAATTTATCAATAATCTGAAATTGAGGGCTTCTTACGGTGAAAGCGGGAACGATCAGGGCAATCCATACGAATATGTAGCGGCATATACTGCCGATAACAGGCGAGGCGCTATTTTCACCGACGGTTCGTTAACTGCCGGTATGTATCCTCCGGGAGTTGTGAACGATTATTTAACCTGGGTAAACGCTAAATCTTCCAATGTAGCTATGGACATCGACTTCTTGAAAAGCAAGATCAGCGCTACCCTTGAGTATTTCGAACGGAGAAATACCGGCATTCTTGCGAGTAGGATTGCCTCAGTGCCTAATTTCTTCGGCGCAACTTTCCCACAGGAAAACCTGAATTCCGATTTGAACCGGGGTCTTGAACTGCAACTGAAATACAGAGCAAAAGTTGGAAAAGATTTCAAATACTCCGTTGGAGCAAATATTACTTTTGCACGTACCGAACGCTTGCATGTGGAATTCCGTCCTTTCACCAGCGCATGGGATAAATGGCAAAACGGTAACGAAAACCGTTATCAGGGACGAAACCTGATATTTATCTACGACGGACAGTACACTTCATTAAACCAATACGAAACGGCTCCCCTTTTAGGCGGGGGAATGGGTAATACGAAGATGCTGCCGGGCAGCTACCGTATCATCGACGTTAACGGTGACGGAAGGATAACCAACGACGACCGGGTATTTAAAAACTGGGCGTATGGCAATCAGGGTTATGTTTCAGGGGAAGGAGCCGATGGAACAGGGCAACGCGTGAATCCGCCCCTGCAATATGGATTTCCTGTGGAAGCCAGCTACAAATCGTTCGATATGAATTTACTTTTCCAAGGGGCAGCCCTTTATTCGGTCAATTACAATATGAACGATATCTGGGGATATGGACGTTACCCGACTTTGCACACAAAATTCAGGGATCGTTGGCACACGGCTGATCCGACGGACAATCCGTTTGATCCGACAACAGAATGGATCGCAGGAAAATATCCGGCCGGAAGACCCTACAATTACGATAATACAACCGATGCGATGGCTGTTGATGTTTGGCGACCGATGGCTACTTATTTACGCTTAAAAAACGTGGAAGTAGGTTACACTATTCCGAAAAAGACACTCCAGAAAATAGGGTTTGAAAGTCTCCGTATTTTCGTAAATGGAACTAATCTGCTGTTGTTCTGCAAGAAAGATATTAAACAAACCGACCCCGAAAGGCATGAAAACGACTGGGAAGCAGGCTTGTCATATCCCATTATGAAACAGGTGAATTTTGGTATTAATTTAAATTTTTAATAAAGAAGGATTATGAAACGAGATATCAAAAGTTTTAAAGCAATCTTCGTATCGATACTGTTATTGGTATACGGATGTAATGATTTTTTGAAAGTTGATTCATTAACAAAAGTAAGTTCGGATTTACTGACATCGAGTGATAAAGGTTTAAAAACCCTATTAGCCGATTTATATAGCGGGATACCGATGGAAGATTTTAATTACAGGCCGGCTGATGGATTCAATCTTCGCGGATGGGGCACTACCGGACTTGGGGTAACGTTCAGGACTTCTATGTTCACCGACGAAAGCACAGCAAGCCAGGGTAACGGCTTGGGACCCGGAGGTTATAATTACTTTTCCACCAGCGGTACCGGTGATGCGAGCGGTAATAGTGGCGGCTATCGTCTGAACAGGGATGTTAGCATATTTCTGAAAAGTATAGAAAAGGCAAAGGGGGATGGCGTGATTGATGACGCTGTGTACAACCGGTTGTGGAGTGAAGCCCATTTTGTTCGCGCTTATGTATATTTTGGATTAGCCAAACGCTATGGGGGCGTTCCCTTGATCGATTGGCTTCAGGATGATGATTACAAAGGCGATCCCGAACCCTTATTCGTTCCGCGTAATACCGAAACGGATACATGGAAGTTTATATTGGCAGAATGTGATAAAGCCATCCAATACTTACCGGTACCGGGCGATTTTACATCGGATGATGGAAATCCTCTCTATCGTGCCACCAAATGGACTGCTTATGCGTTGAAATCACGTGCAGCGCTTTATGCTGCTTCACTTGCTAAATATGGAGATAGAGCGTCGTTTTCCGGCGATGCGGTCAATCAAAAATTGGTAGGTATCGATAAGGGCGATGCGGCTTTCTTCTACAACGAATGCCTCACTGCATCGAAAGCGATTATTGATTGTCCCGACCACGCCCTTTATAAGCCTGATCCGGCAAACGCTGCAGAAGCTGCAAAAAATTACCAGGATTTGTTCGAGAAAACCACTTCGAACGAAATCATATTTGCCAGGGCTTATTTGGATGGTTCGGTAGTCGGAAATTACCAGGGACATGACTGGGACAATTATTATGCTCCGGCACAAGTGCCTACCGGCTTTCATAAAATGGGGCGCTTCTCTCCCTTGCTTGATTTAGTGGATCTGTATGAAGATTATACCGACAATGGAACAGGTAAAAGCGCTACCATTGTAACCCGTACTGACGGAAACGAAGATGAATACGTTGGTACAAACCAACCCACTGACGCTCAAATAGCGGCTATCCCTTTCGTAAAGTATGACGATCCTTACGAACCTTTTAAGAACAAAGACGCCCGCCTTAACGGCAGCATCATTGTTCCGGGAGGTGTTTTCAGAGGCGTCACCATCGTGTTCCAGGGAGGATTAATTACAAAAGACGGCAAGATTATGATTTATCAGGACGGTACGGCGGATGGGCTGGATGGTAAAACCTACCGCACGTATGGACCTGAAACCGGTTTCTCCGGCTTTTTCGGCATAAACTCTTCCGATGATGCCAATTATTCCTCAACAGGTTTCTCGGTACGGAAATATTTATCTGAAGAAAAAGCAGTATCAAACAGGGAAGAAAGTTCTACCATAAGTTGGATTGATTTTCGCTTGGCGGAAGTTTACCTGAACTATGCGGAAGCAGCAGTTGAAAGCGGCAGCGGCGACCAGACGCTTGCAGCTACGTTAATGAACGACCTGCGTAAACGGGCGGCCCACAAAGACAATATTCCCCTGACTATTGATAATGTGCAGAAAGAACGCCGTATTGAAATGGCATTTGAAGGGCAAAGAATGTGGGACATGATTCGCCGCCGCGAATACCATTCATTGTTTGATGGTAATTATCGGAAGCATGCATTGGTACAATTGTTAGACCTGCGTGAACCGACTCCGAAATATGTTTTTCTGCGAATCTTCGAATTTCATAATATAACGGGAGGTGCGCCAAGATTCCAGGTGAATAATTATTACAACAGTATTCCCGGTACGGATGTCAACCGCTTAATTCAGAACCCAGGGTATTAACCTCTAAAAATGACAAATTATGTTACAGATAAGAAAATTTTTATTAATAATAATGGCAGTTGTTGCTCTTTCGTCATGCGATATGTTTAAAATTGATAATTACGACGGACCCGATGCAACGCTACAAGGAAGTATTTTAGACGAAGTCACAGGTCAATTAGTGGAAACCGACGTGAATAACGGTTCGCGCCTGATGCTTCAACAATTAGGTTATGCACCCGGACCTCTTACCCGCGTGGTAAATTACACCGGCGAGTATTGCGACAAATTGTTTTTCTCCGGTAGTTACAGCATTGATTTTAACACTTGTAATTTCTATCCGTTTAAGGTTGAAAAAATAAATGTAAAGAAGGGCGAAAATACGTTTGACTTTAACGTTAAGCCGTATATCCGTGTGAAGAACGTGAAAATAGAACAGCAAGGCGATAAGATTGTAGCCACTTGCAATTTGCAAGCCGGCGATCCGGAAGTCCGCTTGAGCAATGTCCGCTTGTTTGCTTCAACCGACGTACATGTCGGCGATCAGTATACAAGCCACAATCCGGATGGAGCCGGTTATCAGCAAGACTTTAGTTCTGCCCCCATAGTAATCGATGAAAACACTACCTATACACTGAGTTTTGATTTGACAACAACCAGAAATAATGCTTATTTCAAGGTCAAGAAGGATTACTATTTCAGGGTAGGCGCTATAGCTGCTATTGCACCGGGAGGCACAAATGTAGGTACAATCCGGCGCAATTATGCTACGTACACGATGATAAACTTCAGCGCACCATAATATCGGGTGTGTATTAAAAGAACGCAGATGACGCGGATAACGCAGATTTTCACAGACAATACATAAAATAATATTTCATATATATATGATTATAAATAGTATACAATCAGTGTTTATCTGTGTTGTCCGTGTCATCCGCGTTCAAAGACACCCAGTCCTTTTCAATTTTATTTTAACATGAATACATTAGTAAAAAGTTTATTTATTACGATTGGCTGCATAATGTTTAATTCACTTTATGCTGTTGATCATGAATCGGTTTACACGCAAAAACCCGTTGACCCGGAAGCGTTTTACTTCACTCCTGAAAATTTCAACATCAAAGCAGATGGAAAAACGGATGTATCGGGTGAACTTCAGGCGGCTATTAATCGCCTGAAAACGGAAAAGGCTTTCGGCATATTGTTTATACCTGAAGGAAAATACCTGATAAGTAAAACAATTCTTATACCGGCGGCAATACGGCTGATAGGTTACGGGAAAAACCGTCCGGAGATTATTCTGGGTAAAAATACGCCGGGATACCAATCGGAACAGAATTATATGATTTGGTTTACCGGCGGATTAGCCCAGCCGGACAGACCGGCTCAGGATGCCGGAGCCGGCACTTTCTACAGCGCTTTATCGAACATCAATATGCGGATAGAAAAAGGAAATCCGCAAGCTATTGCCATTCGTTCCCATTTTGCTCAACACAGTTTTATCAGCCATTGTAATATTTATACAGGAGATGGTAAAGCCGGCATTTACGATGTAGGAAACGAGATGGAGAATATCCGGTTTTATGGCGGCGACTATGGGATTACTTCCGGACGCACCTCTCCCGGCTGGCCTATGATGATGGTTGACTCGTATTTCGAAGGACAGCGCAAAGCAGCCATACTGTCGCGCGAAGTGGGTTTTGCCATTGTAAACATGTATGCGAAAAATGTGCCGGTAGCATTTGAGATGGAGGAGAACCACGTTGACCGTTTGTTCATAGAAAATTCTTTCTTTGAAAATATATCAGAAGCCGGGATTACAGTCAGCGCTGAAGACAATTCTTTTTCACAGCTTAACTTGAAGAACCTTCAATGCAGGAATGTCCCTGTCCTGGTGCACTATTTACAAAGCGGTAAAAAAGAAGAGATAGCGGAAAAGACATATCAGGTAAAAGATTACACTTACGGGCTTGTTCTGGATAATTTGACTGCACTGTCACAATACCAGACCATCAGTGAGATTGCGCCGTTATCGCGCTTCACACCGTCGGCAACCTGCGACATTCCCGAACTTCCTGCTATGGAAACATGGGTAAATATACGGGATTTGGGCGCTAAAGGAGACGGGGAAACCGATGATACGGAAATATTCCGTTCTGCTATTGCTAAATATAAAAATATTTACGTGCCTCAAGGATGGTACCGGCTGACGGAAACCCTCAAGATGCAGTCCGGAACGAACCTGATAGGCTTACACCCGTTTGGAACACAGTTTGTGCTGAAAGAAAGCGAACCGGCATTTAGCGGGTTCGGAGCTCCCAAACCGGTGGTAGAATCGGCGGACGGCGGCGAAAACCTGTTAAACGGCATTGGAATCTGCACCGGCGGATACAATTACAGAGCGGTTGGCTGCAAGTGGATGGCAGGAGAGAAATCATACCTGAACGATGTTAAGTTCGTGGGAGGACATGGCACCATGAGGAAACCGAATCCCGATCAACAGGATCAACAGCGACAAGCCAACGCAGGAGGCAGAATGGGACGGGGCAGCATTCCGATCAGTTCGCCGGTTAATCCAATAGCCATGCAAGGCTTGGATTTGGCTTGGGATAACCAATACTGGAGCTTGTGGATTACCCGCAACGGGGGCGGAACGATAAAAGACGTTTGGACAGCCAATACATACGCTGCGTCAGGACTTTATGTCAGCAACACCTCGACGCCGGGACGTATTTATGCCATGTCGATGGAACATCATGTTCGCAACGAGGCGCGTTTTGAAAATGTTTCAAACTGGAAAATTTATGCCTACCAGTTTGAGGAAGAGGGTCGTGAAGGAAAAGATTGCAAAATGATGGAAATATCCAACTGCAAAAACCTGATGTTCGCAAACCTATGGATGTATCGCGTTATACGCGCCTCCACGCCGCAAGAGTTCGGCATAAGGCTATGGAACAGCGAAAATATCCAATTCCGCAATCTGCACAATTATACCCAGGTATTGCCTGTGATTGAATTTCCTGTTTATGATGTTAACAAAAAACTCCCTGTATATGATTGGGATTTTGCCCGTCTGGATGTATCGGGAAAAGAAGCGGGCAATCGCCCGTATGACGACAAGCCGGGCGCTATCAACAAACTTGCCGAAGGCTTTGAATTTGCCGCAGGCATAACAGCCGACAGTAAAGGCAATGTATATTTTGGCGAAAACAGGTTGAAAAAAATTTACAAATGGGATGCTTCCAAACAATCCCTTAGCATATTAGCTGATTATCCATGGAAACCTTTCACGCTTGCTACCGACACAAAGGATAACCTGTTAGTCATCTTCCGTTACGACCCGCAACCGGGTTACTTAGTGAACGGGGAACAGGAAACCGTTATGCGCCTGCCCGACGATAATCCGATGTACAGCGGTTGGGGAAACAGCGGATGGGCTGCTCTGGGATATTCGATCAATCCCGCCGATCCGGATGAAACATTCAAGCCTTTACCCAGAATTGCCACTAAAGACGCAAAAAATGTGAAAAGAATCATTTATCCAGCCAGCCGCTGGCGGGGCGATTTCAATAAAGTGGTGACAGATATGCCGGAGAACAGCTTCTTAGCTCCTGATCAGGTTACGATTATCCCGGAAACGTACGACTTGGGACGCTCGGCTGCTTTGGTATCTGTTACACCCGGACAGACGGAACCGCTTTATATTGTACATGAAAACAATAAAACTACCGTCAGGCTTGATGTAAATGCCGACGGGACGCTCGCAAATAGGTCGGAAATCTATCCGCATGGACAATATAGCAATGTCGTTGATAAAAATGGTAATTTATATATAGCCGATGGAGAAATATTTGTTTACGACAAATCAGGCAAGCAAATAAAACGTATCCGGATGGAAGAACGCCCAATCTCATTAGCCATAGGCGGTAAAGATTTTAACATCCTGTTTGTCACAACAACGAAATCTTTATATGGCATACGGCTTTAGTTTCCGAAGGTACCTGTCGCATCAGTAAAATACTAAATCAAATAAATAACAAATAATAGTATGTATAACAAAATTATTAAAATAACAATAATACTTTTCAGCGCATTATTGTTCTGCGGCATCTTCAATGTATTTGATGTCCATGCACAAGTAAAATTACATGAAGGCAGTCAGGTCATTAAGACTTACATACAGACCCCGCCCAATGTTATGCCGCGTTTTTACGAAGGCGGTAACCATCAAGGAGTTCAACGCAGGATTTATCCTTATCCGTTCGACGACGGTCTGACAACAAAAACGGAAGACGACGATTATCCGATGATATTCCTTGAAAATGACTATATCCTGCTGAAAATAGCGCCGGGACAAGGCGGACGAATTTATGGCGCTTACGACAAAACCAACGGTTACAACTGGCTGTACGAAAATCATGTCGTAAAGCCGTCTTTGATCGGAATGGTCGGCAATTGGCGTTCCGGAAGCCTTGCATGGGGTTATCCCCATCATCATGGTCCCCACACTGTTGCAAATATGGATTATGAAATTGAAGATCATGCCGATGGAAGTAAAACGGTCTGGATCAATCATACCGAGCGTTTGATGCGTGTGAACATATTGATAGGATATACGATATATCCGAACTCGTCCATTGTTGAGATGACCATCAATCCGCGCAACAGGACTGCCATTGGAGATTCGTTCCTTTTTTGGGCTAATCCTGCCGTTCATTGCGACTCGGCGTATCAGGTAATATTCCCGCCTTCCGTACAATATGTAACGTATCACGGCAAACGGGATATGACTGCATGGCCTGTCGCCGATAGCCGTTACAATAATTATGATTTCACAGGAATGGACGTTAGTTGGTGGATGAACACGCATGTGCCGTCATCGTTCTTCTCCTGGAATCCGCGCGAAGACTACTTCGGCGGGTACGATCACAGGCTTCAGGCTGGTACTGCCTGGGTTGGCAATCACTACGTTTCTCCGGGTATGAAATACTGGGCTGACGGAAACAATGCCAATGGTCTTAAAACAAATCAAGGTCTTACGGACAACGACGGCAGGTACATCGAGCTTATGGCAGGTTTCTATACCGACAACCAGCCTGATTACAGCTGGCTCGAACCGTATGAAACCAAAGCCGGTAAAATGGTATGGTTCCCAATACGCGAACTTGGCGGTTTGAAATATGCCAATCGAAACGGCGCATTGAATTATGAAATGAAAGATTCCAATATGGATGTGAGATTAAATACCACTTCACCTCATAAAGCGGCTAAATTCGTATTGAAAGGCAATGGTAAGGAGATAAAGACGGAAATTATCAGCATCAGTCCGGCAGAACCGCGTAAAATAAATGTCAAACTTCCGGCAGGAGTAGTAGAAACTGACCTTGATATGGCACTTTACGATGAAAACGGTCAACTTATTTTGGGTTACATTCCTCGAGATTATGTATATCCTAAGCAGGATAAACCGGCAGCATTAGGCGCTTTTCCGCAACCTGCAGACATCAAAACCGTCGAAGAGCTATACCTGACAGGTTTGCGTATCAATCAGTTCCATAGCACGATGGATCCTATGCCATACTACAGGGAAGCGCTAAACCGCGATCCGGAAAATTCAAATGTCAATACGCAATTGGGGATTCTTGCAATGAAAGACCACGATTGGGCAATGGCTGAAAAATACCTCAGAATAGCCTCAACACGCCTTAAAGCTAATTATACCCGTCCTAAAAACTGCGAAGCGCTGTATTATCTGGGAATTGTTCTGCGGGAAACGGGTAAAATAGACGAAGCATACGACTGGCTTTACCAATCAACCTGGGATTATGCGTGGCATACTGCCGCTTATTACCAGTTAGCTGAAATTGACTGTCTTCGCGGTAATTATGAAATCGCCCTCGACCACGTGAACCGTTCCCTTACCACCAATACGGAAAATATCAGAGCTCTGAATCTTAAAGGTTTGATACTTCGTAAATTGGGCGCTGATGCCGAAGCGATGGCTTGGTTTGAAACTGTTTTGGAAAAAACCAAAATCAATTATATGGCGATGAACGAACTTATCTCTATGAATATTGCAAAAGGTAATACGGCTGCAGCAGATGCCGGATTAAAAAAACTTTCAAAGTGGATGCGCGATGATATTCAGGCATATCTTGAATTTTCTACCGAGTATATGTCGGCAGGCGCATACAAAGAAGCGATGGAAGTTCTCAACCGTATGGAAACTGAAGGCAATACTTTCCCCATGCTTTATTACTACCTCGGTTATCTGAACGAAATTCAAGGCGGCAAGGATAAGGCGCTTGCTTACTACAAAAAAGCCAATACTATGCCTTCGGACTATTGTTTCCCGTTCCGGGACGAAGAAGCAACGATATTGAACCATGCCATGGCAATGGATCCTAACGGCGCTAAAGCTCCCTATTATCTTGGAAACCTTTATTACGAACACCAACCCCGTAAGGCAATGGAACTCTGGGAAATGTCGGCAAAGCTCGATCCCGATTTCTACATAGTTTACCGTAACCTCGGTTTAGCTTATAACGAGATTGATAAGGATTATGTAAAAGCCCTTGCAAGCATGAAAAAAGCTGCGGAAGTCAACAGTGGAGATGCGCGTTTGCTATTTGAAATAGATGGTCTTAACGAACTGAATAAAGTATCCCCTCAAGATAAATACGACTTCCTGATGAAGAATTACGCTACGGCAACCAAACGCGGCGAAACCTTGTTGCGTCTTATCACCCGCGCAGTTGAATGCGGCAAATACGACGAAGCATTAAAGGCTTTGGGAACAAACAGTATATCTGAAACAGAAGGTTCGCGCGATATCCAAAACGCTTACCTCAACAGCTATACGCTCCGCGCTCTTGCTGAAATTAATAAGGAGGAATACGATGGAGCTATGAAGGATATTGACGCTGCATTGGCATATCCTATCGGTTTGTATGGGCGCGGAAGGTATGCGCAACTTTATTACCTTGCGGGCATTGTTTACGAATCGCGCAATGATGCTGTAAAAGCGCGTGAATCGTATGAAAAAGCCATGCAGGTGGAAACCGAACGCGGCGACGATCGTGAATTTGATTACTACAAAGGGCTTGCTTTAATGAAGATGAATAAACCCGAAGAAGCAAAAGCTCTGTTCCAAAGAATGATAGGCGATACGTCCGATAACAGCGCCTACACGCAGTTTGAAGGACGCCGTACAAACGTGGCGCAACAGGTGGCAAACCATTATATGGCTGGCTTGGGATATATGGGACTGGGAGACAAGACTAAAGCTTCCTCTGAATTTAAACAGGCGCTCGAATTGAATCCGGGACATATATGGAGCCAAACTTATCTCGATTCGCTGCAATAGTAATGAAATTAATTTCTGAAATAAAGTAGAATTATTATTTTTTAATCTACCTTTGTGTCATTAAAAAAATTAATTTATTGGAAAAATGAAATACAAATTCTTTTTAGTCATTCTTCTTGCTGCAAGCTGTATCTGCGGCATATATGCTAATTCTCTAATTATTAGCTTCAATCCGCAAAACAACGGTATGGAATTGTCCTGGGCCAAAGTCAACGGAGCAACGGGATATAACCTGTACCGTTCCAACAGCCGGTTCGGCGATTATACATTGGTAAGCGCCTCGCCTGTTAAGAAAACGGTTTTCTCTGACGACAACGGTAAATACGCTTATTACAAAATTGCTCCGGTGGTTGCAGGTAAGGAAAAAGAATTATCCGCTCCTCAATCGTATGAAATAGAATTGTTTGGAAACAACACCTACGTTTTCAATCCCAACGATTCGAAGCAAGCAATGAAGCCGCTTATCGACACGATAAGTACAGAAATGGCGAACGGCAGGATTTCGCAATTCACCGACAAGCGCGTTGCATTTTTGTTCAAGCCGGGCGAATATAGCTGGTTGCAGTTCGAAAACGGTTTCTATATGCAGGTCTCCGGACTTGGCAAACTTCCGACGGATACAAAAATCGACAAGGTTTATGTCACTACCGACTGGTTGAGGAATAAAAATGCTACCTGCAACTTCTGGCGCTCGATAGAAAATCTCTCCCTTCTTAATAAAGACGGGCAGATGCTGATTTACGGTATTTCCCAAGCCGATCCCATTCGTCGCATGATGATCAACGGCGATATCAATCTGGATATGGGAGGATGGGCAAGCGGCGGCTTCCTGGCTAATTCTGTCATAACGGGTACCGCCGGTTCTCCTACCCAACAGCAGTTCTTCATCCGCAACAATGAAACGAACTTCAAAGGAGTTAACTGGAACTTGGTATCGCTTGGAAATAAAGGCGATATAGAAATGAAAGCGAATCGTACCATTATCGACGCTACGCCTGTGATATACGAAAAACCCTTCCTGTTTTTCGAAAACGGCGATTATTTCGTGTTCGTTCCCGGACGAGTGGAAAAAGCCACCGGCGCTACATGGAGCAATGGTAAACAGGAAAGCGGCAAAGTCGTTCCTCTGAGCGATTTTTATGTTGCCCGCGATGATAGGGACAACGCCAAAACAATCAACGCGGCGCTTGCCGAAGGTAAAAATATCCTGTTCGCGCCGGGTATATACAAAGTGGACGAAACTTTAAAGGTAACGAAAGCCAATACAGTCATTTTAGGGCTTGGCATGGCGACGATACAACCGGTGAACGGCAACGACGGAATGCACGTTGCAGACGTGGAAGGCGTGCGGATCGCCGGACTTATTTTCGACGCCGGATCAGGAACGAATGAGAATACCGCTACAAAAGGCTCGGCAATCCTGCTTCAGGTTGGACAAAAGGGTTCAAAAGAAAACCTTTCCAAAAACCCAATTGTACTCAGCGACCTCTTCTTCCGCGTGGGAGGAGCAGATACTCAGCTTCCATGCAAAGCCGACATTTCGCTTGAGATAAATGCTAATTCTACCATTGGCGACCATTTCTGGATTTGGCGCGCCGACCACGGAAAAGAGGTCGGATGGGATCTCAATAAAGCGGATTACGGATTGATAGTCAACGGCGATGATGTGACCATTTACGGCTTGTTTGTCGAGCATTACCAGAAATACGATACGTACTGGGCTGGTGAAAACGGACGCATGTATTTCTACCAAAACGAGAAAGCATACGACGTTCCAACGCAGGAAGACTGGGTAGGTCCCGATGGAAATCGCAACGGCTGGGCTGCCTACCGCGTGGCCGACAACGTGAAAAAGCATGAAGCATACGGCGTTGGCGTTTACAGCGTGTTCAACCGGACAAAAGGTTTCATTTTGCTTGAAAATGCTATTCTCACGCCGCTGAAAGGCGATATTTTCGTCCACTATCCGTTTACGGTGAATCTTTCATCAAATGGAGGAATAGAACACATAATCAATGGATTGGGAGGCCCTCATACCACAAAGGATTCAAACCGGGGCTCGCTCAAAACCTTGCCCGAATCGTTCAATAAGGTTTGGAAAGCCGCTCCGCTCTTTATGCTGCCGCCCAACACTCCCCAAGGCGAGGCTAAAGGAATTTTTCCGGGACGAGTAGCATGGATTTACGCTCCGAATACGGCAAACTGGGATGAGAAAACCGGTTTCTGGTTCGACGATCAATGGAACAATCAAAGCAATTGCGACCAAATGATCCGGCAATCCCTTTTCACGCTTACCGGAAAAGATAACGGGAAAGAAGCATGGAAAACGCTTTTCGCCTTCTTTAATAAAAACCGTGGAAAGAAAACGCTAACCTACCAATCAAAGGAAAAAATTGCCATTAAAATCAATCAAAACAATACCTATTCGCATGAAAATTCCGAAGAAATAAACGCTTCCCCGCAATTAATTCTATCGTTGCTGAGAAGTTTAGTAAAAGAAGCCGGAGTTCCCGAAAAACAGATAACCGTGTTTGATGCAAGCCGCTATCTTACCGATTATTTGTACCATAAATGCGCTTCCGAATTTCCGCATGTCAACTATGTGGATAATATAGGTGGCGACGGAAGAACGAAAACGACGTATGTTACCGATGTTATTCACTACTCCGCCGATAATGGAGATTTGGCGACCGGCTTGGCGAAATGCCTTGAGGAAGCGGATTACGTTATCAACATGGCCATTCTGAAAGGACACGTAGGACAGGGGGTAACACTTTGTGCGAAGAGTTGGTACGGCGCCACAGACATTAATGCCGATTGGCATAAGAATTTCCACAATAATTTCGACCAGGATCGGCAAGGTAAACCCAAATACATCACCTTTGTCGATTTCATGGGACATAAATTAACGGGAGAAAAGACCTTGATTTATTTTATCGACGGATTGTACGGTTCTCAGTATGTAGCCGGAAAACCTTCGGGGAAATGGAATTTAGCACCCTTCAACGGCAACTGGCCTAATTCGTTGTTTGCTTCGCAAGACCCTGTCGCCATTGATGCGGTCGGGCTTGATTTTATTTCATCGGAATGGCCGGGAGCGGTTGATATCAATTATGCCGATATGTATCTGTTGGAAGCCGCAAAAGCGAATAATCCCCCTTCGGGCACTTTTTACGATCCCAATAAAAGCGGAACCCGCCTGAAAAGCTTGGGCGTTTTGGAGCATTGGAATAATCCTGTTGATAAAAAATACAGTAGAAATTTAGGTAAAAATGAAGGGATTGAACTTGTTTTCAAACCATTATAACCTGATGGGTTCACGATAAAACAGGTAGCGTTTATGCGTTTAAGGGGCTGTCTCAAAAGTCGTTTTTGATGAGTCTGTCATTGCAGGCTTGACCCGCAATCCCCTGATAATAAACCTCCTTTTTTCAGGGGATCCCGCGTGATCCTGAATCAAGTTCAGGACGGGATGACAGGCTTTTGAGACTTTGCAAAATCTATTATTCCCGATTGGCGGTATTGAAAGCAGCTTCCGCATATCGTCCCTTTTCATATCCGTATATCAATCCTTTTCGTATGCGTATATCAACCTTCTTGATATCCGTATATCGACCGACTTGATATGCGCATATCAACCGACTTGATATCTGCATATCAATTTTGCTCTGGTGTCTTACACCCTATTTCCCTCGCTCGGCGTAGTTTGGAGACCATAGCCATCAGGTATGCAACCTGCATATTTCGATTGGGTAGCGGCTACCTCAAAAGAACGCTGATAACGCAGATAGCGCGGATTTTCACAGATGACAAGGAGGCTGACTCTTGCTTTTGCGACAGCCTCATTGAGGGCATAACCCGCAATCCCTTTGCGCTTTTTGTGTCG